>Ga0310691_10001955_pt1 | contig 29400 bp, 34 predicted proteins | sample 176DNAGHGlowgp2_FD_203887 | JGI IMG/M metagenome (GOLD analysis project Ga0310691, IMG submission 203887) | Sheep rumen microbial communities from Palmerston North, Manawatu-Wanganui, New Zealand - 1766 DNA GHGlow gp2 (v2) (version 2) | ecosystem: Host-associated > Mammals > Digestive system >... | reverse complement strand
GTATAAGACGTATTACTGGTTATTTAACTGGTGATATTAATACATGGAATAATGGTAAGACAGCTGAATTAAATGACAGAGTTAAGCATGACACAAATATCAGAACAGACAATAATAAAGATAAAGCGGAATGAAGACTTTGGTAGACTATATGTAAATGATAAATTTATTTGCTTAACAATCGATCCACATAAGTTAATTGATGGAACTTATAATGTAATTATAAATTATAGTCCAAAGTTCAAATGTAAATTACCTTTAATCTTTAATGAACATTATAGTCCTAATAGAGGATTTCGTATTCATGCTGGCAATACATTGAAAGACAGTAATGGTTGTATTCTTGTTGGTGAAGAAGTCAGAGTTAAAGGAAATACTGCTACCTTAGTCAATTCAAAGATAGCACTAAATAAATTATTGAAAGAATTAGGAGATAAAGAATGTCTATTAATAATTTGTCAATAGTAAATTGGTCTGATAGTATTGGTGTTCATAAAGTAAATGGACTATATGTATTAGATAATCCAGTATGGATAGACTTTCTATATAATGGTGTTAAATTTAGAATAACAGTCGATACAGGAGCAATGACTGATGGACTATCTGTTCCTAAGATATTCAGATGGTATTTACCAGATTGGGATAATGATAATGTTCTATATAACATTGCTGGAATCTGTCATGACGGTGCTTATGGCAGTGAATTACTGTATAAAGATATAGCAGATGAACTATTCTATCAAGGTCTATTGAAAGCTGGAATCTCTAAGTCTAAAGCTTATTTGGCTAAATGGGCAGTAGAACATTTGGCAGGTCTTCACTATGGCAGAAAGAATGATGACTTTGGAATATCTGAATATGTATCAATAATTACATTATTATAAGGAATATTAGACTAAATTATAACTATATAGGGTTGCCAAAGACTATTAAATTTATTAAATTATAAATATCTTAATAAGGAGATTTAATAATGAAAGCAACATTTAATAGACTAAATAATGCAATTAAAGAGAATTGGAATGCTGAATTCACTTGTGGTGGCATATATTTCTTAATTGCAATAATGATAGTAATACCAATAACATGTGGTATTATATTACCCATAATTTGGTAAGTTATAAATACTTTATATAGAATACATCACAACACAACAAATCCTCTTTAAGTATAAATCATATCACAACGCTGCATAAGCAGCAACGTATTCTATATAAGAATAAGACCTATAGGCGAATGTCTATAGGTCTTTCTTTATTTGTAGGAGATATTATAATGAATTTATATATTTATACATTTATAATTCCATATTGTGATGTTGATGTATAATACAAATAATCAGTCCACTTTAAATCATTCATAAATACTTTCTTTGTATCTGGTAATTTATTACTACTTGTATCAATAACACCACAACCATAGTCAGTATCAATTACATATACTTTATATGGTAATTCTTTGTATGCTTTATAATATGCTTTCCAAGTATCACCTGTCCATTCTTCATGCTGATGTGACTTATTATCCCATAACTGCATCTGCTCATTCTTAGGCATACAGTCGTGCATAACAATAACACCATTAGGATTTAAATGTTCAAGTGAGTTGCAGATGTCTCTGTATACTTGATTATGTTCATGAAGACCATCAATGAATATAATGTCAAATTTATCTTTATTGTCTTTAAAGAATTCATCAGAAGTCATGCAATATGTAGCATGAGCTTCTTTATCTGGATCGACTGATGCTTTATTATCAACAATTATCTTATTGAAATTCTCATTTCTAAAGCAACCAATTTCAAGATATGATTTATAATTTCTATCTTTAATAAAGTTGTTAATAATATCAGTTCTAGTCATTATTACTCCATGTTGATAAGTCTTCATAAGTTGCTTTCCATGTTGAATTATCTGGTCTCTTTGATAGACTTGTATCATTATAGTCTAACCATGGATTCTCTTTAACATAAGTCCAATCAGCTGATAAAGAAGTAGGCCAGCTGAACTGTGCTTCTAATTTATCAAGTCTTTCTTTAACATCATCTAATTCGCGTCTTATAATTTCAATATCAGTCATTTAGTCCTCCTATTAACACTTTATATATGTAAATTCATTTGTACTATTAACTACTCCTCAATATACTCTGATAATTCAAGCATTACTTCAACATAGTTGCTGTATAATGCATTTAATTTAGCTTTGTCTTTCTCAATCTTTCTTAATTCATTATTGATTTGTTCATCTAAATATTGTGCATAATCATATAAATCTTCTTTATTCATTCCTTTCATTACTTATTCTCCTTTATTGCTCTGTATAATTCTACTACATCTTCTCTATTATGTTGAACACCCATATTCATATATTCCTGATTTGGTAATCCTGAATCTTTATTCTGACCAAAGGTTGGCTTAGTCTTAATCTTTAGTCCTTTAACTATGGATAACACTGAAGTATCTACATTATATTTATTAAATGTAATTTCAAGCACTTCTTTATCATAGTCATGAACAATACCATCTCTATCATAATATTGCTTGAAATAGACTGGTATATTATATTCTTTACATTTCTTTAATAATCTATAAATTCTATTACACCATTCAGTCAAATCTTTACATTCATGTGCACAATTTGGAACTTTAGTACTAAATAAATGACATGATTTAGTTCTACCTAGCCATTTACCATTATCATCATAAATATCTCTTTCATCTTGTGGTAATTTACATACATAAGTCTCAATACCAATTCCATCATAGAATGATATACACCATGGAATTGTATTCTTATCAAAGTGATTTCCTTCTGGCCAATATTCTCTACATTGTTGAACATTAGCATCACCTTCCAAATCAATTGTAATAAATTTCTTAATCATATCTAAATCCTCTTGTTATAAATGTTGTTCTTTCCTCTTGTATTATTTATAACATGAGCAAGTTCAATATTTGCAGTAGTAAATATATCTAATTCAATCAATTTCATAATAAAGTCTTATGTATATAATTTCAGATATTCTATAATATGTAAATTTCACTATCTATGAGTCAATTTATATGGGCCTGCAGGGGCCCAAATTAATAAGAATATATAAAGGGGCATTATATTGGCATTAAATTTAAGGAACGTAAATTACATGGGCCCCAAAGCTAAATTAAATAATAGTATAGGGAGAGCTCATTTCGCATGCCCCCACGGCGTATCTAAATAAGAATATAATAGATAGTTAATTAATACATCGTTCATTGACTACAATATATGTGCTTTAAATATAGTTATTATTCTTTGCGCAGAAAGCGCTTTCTGGGCTTTCTTTATAATTTAGGGATATAGTTGTTAAGATTATGTTAAATAATAGCCCAGAATAGCCTATTTCAACATAACATTAAATAATTGGAATTTATTGATATTTAATATGATGCCCATATTTGATGCCCATTATAATACACATAGTTATTATTTAAGTCTACGAATTGGTCATCATTCGTGTAGAAGCCTTTAATATAATATACTATTATAGTAGAAGCTTATCCTATATTATATTATATTATTAAAGGCTTCTACATGAAAGTAGACCAATTTGACTATGATTTATTATAGAATATTTGAAATAATATACTATTAGGGTCATCTAAAGTGGGCATCATTACTTATATTTAGACAAGAAATAAAGCTACTGCAAATTTCTCAAGTGCTCGTTATATAAATAATAATGAAAGCAAGAATAACACTCTTTATACCTTTCCTTGGCCAAGGTCTGGTATGAAGAATATCAGAAAGGAAAGGTATAAAGATTATGAAATTAAAGAAATATGAATACGAAGTAAATAAGAATATTGTAAATAAAGAATTGAAAGAATTTAAGGATATTTACAATAAATTATATCCAATAAATTTAAATGGTGTCTTTAATAAATGTGCATATCTATTGGATGTTCCAATGGAAGAAATTAAAGATTTCGCAAAGAAAGCACAATTGATTGATATTCATTATATTCCAAGAGTTCATTATAATGATAAATGTGTAAATTCTAAGATGGATTGGCATATCAATTTAATCTTAATTTCTACAATAGTTAACTTTGCAAATACACAAGAAATTATTAAGCACTTTGATAAAGATTATCCATTAGCATCTTTAACTATAGATGATATTAAGACAAATCTTGCATATTGGACAAATAATTTACACAATAATGCATCAAAGTATATCAAGGACTATTTAAATCATTTCAATATTACAAATCCTGATGAATTACTTAAAGATAAGATAACATATTATAGTAATCATTATAAAGATATTGATACTATTATAAATGGTATTGATTTATATTCTCCAATGGTTAATTGTCATATTCATCAGTGCATTAAATTAGACCAAGTTAACTATGGAAATGAAGATGAAGTCTTTAAGAAGAACATTAACATTAGAGTCTATGGTAGTGAAAGAAATGAATCTATTAAATCAGTAAGAACACTAGATGGAAGTAAATGCTTATATATGCCATTAAATATAAAGATGCAATTATTTAGTTGGTATAATCAAGATAGTAAATCTTGTAGAAAGTATCTTAAAGAAATTTCTAAAGATGTATTTCCAAATAAGAAGAATGATGAAGGTAGTATCTTTAATCTTTATAAAGTAATGACTGCATTTAATAAGAGAAATCCAGATAGATTAAGTCAATTAGATGATAATTCTATTGAAATTCTTAAAGAAGATTTAAATCATATCTTTAACAACTATAAAGATGATACAATTATTCATAATGCAACTACAGAGTATACTCCAGTTCATCAGAAAGCTACTTCTGAGGTCATTTCTATTAGAGAAGATGTAGTTGTTAAGGAAGAAGAAATTGATGACCAGAATGACTCTAAAGAAGAAATAAATAAATCAGAATCATTTGAAGAATGGTTGAATAAGCCAACTGAAAGAGAGCTATTCTATGATAAATTAAGTAATGATGATTTCTTTAGTAAATTGAAATGTGGAGAGATATAATGAGTGCTGAAGATTTGAAGAGCTTTGATAACATGATGAATGCAGTTCGTAAATATGAACAATATGTTAAATCAGTTAAAGTAAAGAAGACTACATACGATCCTAATCATGAACCTTCTTGGTTAACATCAATTCATCTTTCACTTGATAAATATCAGAATAAATTAAATAATGAGAATTTAACAGATGAAGAAAGAGAAAGAATACAAGATATAATTGATAAGTTAACTATTAAATATAAAGAAGGAAAGAAGAAATATAAGAAGTGGAGAATTGAACGTATAAATAAGGATGAAGAATATGACTAGTAAAGAATTACAGAACGATTTGAATCAAGAAAGTAGAGATTGGGCTAATATTGGTAAATTCAACGTAAATGTTGATACTATTACTTTAATGGTTGCTCCTCATTTAACTAAATTATATGGTGTTAAGATGTTATCAAGAGAATTTAATAAAGATATGCTTGATAAAGCTAATGCTTATACAGTAGATGATTTAATGCAAGAATTTATACGAAAGATTATAACGTATAAATAAGGAAATATATGAATCGTAAAGAATATAGCAAATCTTATTATCAAGCACATAAAGAATCAGAGAAAGCAAAGAAGAAAGCTTATCGAGAAGTGCATAAAGAACAATATAGAGACTATCAGAAATCATATCAGAAAGATTATCAGAAAGCAGAGGTGAATTCTTTAGGTCAGAGAAAGAAGAGTATAAGAAGTAAGTCAAGATATATTCTTAGACAAATGAACTTACATATTGATGGTTATGAAATTCATCACTACTTTGGATATGAAGATGTATCTAAGTTCATTTATATTAGTAAATCACTTCATTTAAAGATACATAAATACTTAAGAGAACATAATATAGATGCTGATATAAATCATTGGATGACAATCAGAGAATTAGTTAATAATACAGATGAATTTACATATATAAAGTGTTAAATAAAGCATAATTACCTCATTAGAAAGACTTATAGGCAAATCGCTTATAAGTCTTATTTCTATTTATATAATATGAATAATACATAATAAATAGTATAAAGGAGCTTAAATATGGCAGAGAAGCGAACACGAAAGAAAGAAGATGTTGTCAAGAAAGAAGAAGCTAAAGCGGAAATTATTGTGACTGATGATGCAAAGATATTAAATCAACTTGCAGAACAGTCATTGATACTTGTGACACAATTTGATGCAATTGAGAAGAAGCTTGATAAGACTATTGAAATCTTAGATAAGCTCTTGAAATTAAAGAAGCATGAAATGGGAATTTATGAATAAAGGAGGATAATATGACTTTATCTGAATGGTTAAAGAATAACTTTGTTCATGTGACTTTATCAGAACAGATTGGAACATTATTAGTAAAGAAATATAATGTCGATTTGACTGTCGGCTTAATTTCTACTAATAGTAAAGAAGAATTTGCTAAATTAGCATTTACTTATGTTCCAGTTGGAACAATCATTGATGAAATTGATGATGAATGGTATGAGACTAAGATATTACAAGTTCGTAATTTATTAACTAGTATGACATTATTAAATGGTAGTAATAAATTTGCTGATAGACTATTAGAAATCTTATCAAGACGTGATAAAGAACACTGGGCTAAAGAAGGAAAGCAAGTTAAATTAGAACAGAAAGAAGACAAGACACTTAATATAACATTTGATATAGTATAATATGAAAGCACAATTATCTAAATGGCAACGTAAATTTATCTTAGATGGATTTGATGATGATTTAAGAATTGCATGTACATCTGTATCTGCAGGTAAATCTTATGCTTTGTCAATATGGATTGTATTGCAGTGCTTAAAGAATCCAGGTATACGTGGTATTATTATTGCTCAGAATTATCGTGCATTAACACTTGTTCTAATTCGTGAAATTAAGAATAGATGTAGTGAATTTGGTATTACTATTGAACATAATAAATCGAATAATGAATTGGTATTTCCTAATGGTTCTATTCTATATGGATTCTCTGCAGAGTCACCTGATGCAGTATTGGGTCTTACTGAAATTTCATTATTAGCAATTGATGAAGCAGCATATACTAATGAAGAAATTTATAATAATGCAAGAGACCGTATGCGTGGTAGTAAATATCCATCACGTGTAAGACTAATATCTTCTCCATCTAATACAAGAGTACAGAATTGGTTCTCTGCACTATGTAAGAATAATGCTGATAAAGTTATACATGCCACTGCATTTGATAATCCATTTACAAGTCAAGCATTTAAAGATGAACTTGTAGAACGTTATGGTGAAGGTACACCATTATATAGACAACAGGTATTAGGTGAAATCTTTGATGCTGATGTAGTATCACAGATTGTTAAGCGTTCTGACTTTAGACAAGATAAGTCTTCAAATGATAATGTCTATTATCTTGGTATGGACTGTTCTGGTATGGGCGCAGATAAGGATGTAATTACAATTATTGACAAATATGGTATTGTAGATATATCAGAATTTAGTCATGCTGATACATTCATTAAAGTAAATCGTATAAATGATTATTATAACAAATATCACTTTAAATGTGGTTATTTAGATAATACTGGTGGATATGGTCAAGGTATATTAGATTTGTGTAAATCAAAGAATATACCAGTTGATGGTATTAACTTTGCAAATAAAGCCTTTAATGAAGAGTTATATCCTAATATGAGAACTGAAATGTATTTAGAAGCTGCTAAAGAAATTAAAGATGGATTCTATGTATATGATAATGTTAAAGAAGAATTCATTGCACAAGAAATAACAATTAATAATAAAGGTCAGACATCATTAATTTCTAAGAAAGATATTAAAGAAGTATTAGGTCATTCACCTGACTATAGTGATGCTGTATCATTAGCTTTATATGCAAAGAATCATGGACAAATTGATCGTAATGAAGAATATAGTAATGCAGTTGATGAATATCTATCACTTGTATATAATCAGAAAGGATATGAATAATGAATAAGACTAAATGTAAGCCAATAGATTGTTCTAATTGTAAAGCATATTGTTGCAGAGTAATTGGTAAGATATTACCAGAATTAGATAGAGGTGACTGTGCTTGTGTATATCTTACTGACGATAATAAATGTGAAATATATGAGAATAGACCATTTATCTGCAATACAGTTAAGATTTATGAGAAGTATTTCAGTAATAAATATACTATCGAACAATGGAACGAAATGAATAGACAAGCATGTGAGGTATTACGTGAAAGAGAACAATCAGAAAGCAAAGAATAAATTTAGAGCTACTAAGAAATGGAAAGACTTTAGAGATAAGAAGCGTAAAGAACAGAAAGTAGATCCAATTACAGGTGCAAAGCTGACTAGGATGGCTAATTTGCACCATTGTGATTTAGATGAAAGTCATTATGAAGATATATCAAATGATGATAATTTCGTATTCTTAAATCAAATGTCACATAAAGTAGTACATTTCTTCTTTCTTAAATCTAAGCCTTCTGAATGGAGAAATCGTATAAAGAATATAATTCCAATTCTTGAAAGAATGGAAGAATTGAATACACATGACTAATTATTGTAAGTATAAGTATAATCCTATAGGAGAAATTATAATATGTCAACAACAGTAAGAGAAGTTATTGTAGAAGCTGCTACTCGTGTAAATCTTGCACCACAGCGCAACCCTTATCCAGGTGTTGTAGAGAATGCCTTTCGTCTATTGAAAGGTATTATTTCTAAGTATAATCAAGATAATTTATTATGTTGGACTCAGAATTCAGTTATAGTTCCAAAGTCAAATCTAATTCATATTTATGATGAATCTGATTATTTGAAAGGTGAACATAATCTTTATTTCAGAAATGCAGATGAATTAAATGCTTATGAATTAACAGAAGAAGATTATAATAATGAAGTATGGGCTATATTAGAAGACCATCCTAATGTATTATATACTGTAATGCCTGTAGGAACACCTTCTGGAACTGTATATACTTGGGCTGGATTTCCTACACATGAACCTTATCCACAGCGTTATCAAGAAATGAAGCGTTATGAAGCAATGACTCATGTTCAAGTAAGAGATGTTGCTAAGATAAATTCAATCTATGTAATCAATAATACTAATGAACCGTATAGAGAACATTATAAATTAGACTTTGTAAATCATACTGATTATGATAAATTCTCTAATACATCAAGAGTATATACTTATACTCCTAAGTCTGAAGGTGAATGGTTAATTGTATTAAAGCCATATATCTATAGTGGTGCATATCGTCTAAAGATTAACTATAATGAAGCATTTAATATTGATTTAAATACTGATTTATTCATTCCTGATAATTATGTAGAATTGTTAATTGTAGCACTTGCACATAAATTGGCATTGATGTACCCACGTCTAGATGAAGCACAAATGAATAGACTACAACAGGAAGTACAAGTCTTAGTTGATAATGTAAGAACACCACGTTCTGAAGATAGATTATTGCTTCGTAATGACTATTGGGATAATAACTATACAATGACACAATCACAATTAATGTCTGGTGAATGGTTCTAAGAGGAGTCAATAAATGGCAAATCAATGTAAAGTTATAACAAATATTTGTGGTGGAATTTCTAAGTCTAATCTAGTTAAGGTTGGACTTGGTGAAGCAGTAAATATGTTCCCAGAAATACAGCAGAATGATATAGAGAAATCTGCTAATATTGTAATGAGAACTGTTCAAGGTGAAGTTCTAGCACAGAATATTGAAGGTAAATGTAGAGGTATGTATAGAGTATCAAGAGGCTATGATAATAAGCCTGTTCTTTATGCTGTATATGATACTACATTATATCTAATTGATAGTAATAATAATGCAATTGCAATTGGTACAATTAACTCATATACTACTGAATGTCACATGACTGAGACAGGTGGTTATGGTTCTGCGCATCCACATTTGATTATTGTGGATGGTACTTCTGTATATGCAGTAAATACAGGCCTATCAATTGGTGACCAGCAATTAGATTTAAAGAGAATTGATTTACCATTTCGTGTCAATTCTACTACTGAATATATTAAGCCAACTCATTGTGCTTATCTATATGGTTATCTAATTGTCAATGATGCTGGAACTGATGCATTCTATACATCATATCAATATCCATTTGAAATTGAAGATAGTGAACCTGCATCTTTCTATGAAGATAGAGAGAACTTTATTGTATGGTGGACTGCTTTAGATGAAGCAACTAAAGAACAATATATTGCAGGACAAATTCAAGACCAATATTATACACAATGGAAAGACTTTATTGATGGTTCAGCAGATGATACACCAGAAGTAAATGACTTATTTAGAATTCATACTGTAGAATTTGCCAATTATGGATTTATCACTTATTCAGAATGGTGTCCAGATAATACTATTGCTCTATGTAGTAATGGTTCTAAATTATATACATTTGGTGAACGTTCATGGCAGGTATTCTCATATAATGATGATAAGAACAATCCATTCTCATCTCCAGATAATGCTGCAGGTAATATTGGTATTAAAGCACCAAATTCATTGGCAATGTTAGGTAATACTGTATTATGGTTAGGTTCATCTGATATTGGTGATAATGGTGTCTTTATGATTAAAGATACAGTTATAACACGTATTTCTACACAAGATATTGAACGTGAAATTACTCAATTAGCAAATCTTGAGACTGCTTATTCATCTATTTGGCAAGAACACCAACACACATTCTATTCTATAACATTTGAAGATGCAAAGAAGACATTTGTATATGATGTGACTGAAGATGCATGGCATTATAGAGCATCTTATGATACTAAGAACCATTTAACATATTGGCGTTATAATCATGCAACTTATGCATATTCTAAGATATATGTAGGAACAACTAATGCTCTATGCTATATGGATGAGAATAAGTATACAGAACATGATGATAGAGTCATTTATAAGATGAGACGTGGTGGTGTCTTAACCAATAATAATCAACCATTCTTTATTGATGAATTAAAGTTAATTGGTAATAATGGACAACATTCATTTAACAATAGTTATACTGATTTAGAAATGAATCCACGTGTATCATTTAGATGGTCATGGGATGGAGCTACATTCTCTGATTATCAAGATGCATATTTAGGTAAGATTGGTAATTATTCATTTGATACATCAATATTTGGTCTAGGTATGGGTTCATTCTTTACATTAGAAATTTCTTCAACTGAACCAATTCCTTTATCATTTGAATCTATTGAATTATCATGGTCTCCATCTTCATTTATGAGACCTATGTAAGGAGTATATTATGGCATCTAATATTGAAATAAAGATAGTAAGATATGACTCCTCAAATGAGAATATTGAAGCTCTTAAAGGTCAATATGGTCAATATTCTGATGGTAAAGGTATATTTACTATTATAAAGAATATACTCTTTATCAATCTATTACCAGGTGCATCTTATAATAATGTTAAATTACCAACTGTATATGATGGCTTCTTAATTTGTTCAAATGGAACAAGAATAACTATTAAAGATAGTCTGTTAACATGTAATTTAGCAAATAATGTAAATGCACAAGGTCAATTAGTATTAAAGAGATGGAACTAGTATAAGACTAGAGTAAGACTAATTATTATTCATGTATAACAAGGAACGTCAAGAATTGACTGAATTTATAAGGAGATTAAATCTATGGCATGGCCTTTAGTAGCAGCAATGGCTGCAGGAACAATAGCAAATCTATATTCAAGTTATCAGCAGACTCAAGCACAGAAAGAAGCAGCTGAGAAAGAATATCAGTCACGTATGGCTGGTATTGCTGCTTTACGTGAACAAGGAAAGATTACTGCACAAGAATATGATAAATTATCACAACAAATTTCTGATTATTATGCACAACGTGGTTCTTTAGGTTCTAAAGAAGATGTTAATAAGTATAAATCAGAAATTGAAGGATATAAGCCAGAAGAATATGTATATAACTTTGGTGACTTCAATTATGATAAGACCAAAGAAGATTTCTTAAATCCATATTATGGTAAGATTATTGGTGACACTAGAGATCAAATTCAACATAGTGCAGCAGGTGCTGGTCTAGGACGTGGTACTGGTGCAGCATTGAATATTGCTAAAGGTGTTGCTGAGAAAGAAGATGAATTGTATAAGACTGCAATGCAAGAATATAATACTGATAGAGGATTTGAATATCAGAAGTATTCAGATGCAATTAAGAACAATCAAGCAAGATTAAATGCAATTCGTGAAGGACAACAATATAAGATCGGTCTTGAAGGTGATTTGGCACAAGATTATTATAATACACAAGATAGTCAAATGGCAGATCTATTGAAAGCACAACAAGATAAGATGAATGCAAAGACTGCTTATACAACTGCCATTACTGGCCTCTACTAATAGGAGATTATCATGGGAATTTATCAAAGAGACAATATAAATTATCAGTCAATGATTGATAATATGATTAAGAATCGTATGCATACTGCTGAACGTGATGCTGATAGAATAGTAAAGACTGCTGATATTAAAGCACAGACTGCTAAAGATATAGCATCTACATTTGCACGTGGTATGGATGCATATCAAGCATATTCTGAAGCAAATGAACTTGAAGATAAATTAAAGGAATTGCAAGATCAACGAGCAAATCTTGTAAGAGCACAGATACAAGCTGAACAAGAAAGATATAATCCAACTTCATTTGATTATCAGTCACGTAATAATACTACAAATGATCCAAATCGTTCTTATAGTGAATCAACTGATTGGATGGTTCATGCAAATCCTGATAATTATTACAAATTAGAAGATAATCCTAAAGATTATGGTCTATATAATTTCAGTAAGAAAGAACAATGGTTAATGGATCATCCCGGTAAATCAGAAGAAGATTATGAGAACTTTCTAAAGTATATGTCTAGTATCTATGGAGGTTAATAATGAAATCAATTAAAGAATTACTAGATGAAGCAGAAGTAAGACAGTCAATAATAAATGAAGACAATCCATATTCTAAGTATTATCACATGAATAATACTGCTTCACCTCGTTCTTATGATTATCCAGATATTGCATTACTTGATAAGCAAATTGCTGAAATAGAAGCAAAGATTAAAGAACGTGATGCTAATAAAGTTCAACAGCCAAAGACACAAGTTGGTTGGTCTTCTTATGTTGTCAATAATGATAGAGGTCTATTAGATAAGTATACTGATGCAGAAAGAGCTTGGTATAATAAGTTGAAAGACCAGGAATTAGCTTATGCTCAAATGAAGAATGCTAAAGAACTTGCTAATGCTCAAATGGAACAACAAGCTGCTTATAGAATGGATGAGAATATGAAGAATCGTTCATTAGCATTAAATAAATTACAGTATGCAGAAGCAGCATTAAAGAATGATACTTCAGGTGATGATCTTGTTAAAGCTGCATTAGAAAGAGATGTAAGAAATGCTAAAGAAGAACTTAAATACTGGAATAAAGCTGTTGGTATTGAAGACGAAGAAGTTAATAATACTGCAAGAAATGAAATTAAAGAAGACATTAAAGAAGATGTAAATGCAGATGTTAAAGCTAATACAACAACTAAAGTAAAGACTAATGACTACTCTTATATTACTAAGATTAAGAATCAAGCTCAGAAAGATGATATACTTAAAGAAATGGAAGCAAATCCAGCAATTAAGAATAATGAATCTTTCAGAGACCAGTATAATAGAATTAAAGCAATCATTCCTGAAGATAAGAAAGTTGAAGATAAAGCTAAGAGAAAGGCTAAATGGGAAGCTGGAAAGAAATTGAAAGGATATGATTATAGAGTATGGAAAGAATCACCAGAAGGTAAAGCATTAATTAAAGAATTCGGAGAATAAATATGGGTGCTTTCAAAGATAAAGTTCTTGATGAATTGTATAAGAATAACTATAGAGATTTATATAATCAAATAGACCAAATTGACAATGATGTTGATGTTGCTAACTATATCAACAGTTCAAAGAAATACTTTACTCAGACAATGTCTTCTAAAGATTTAGATGGCATGCCAACATTTAGTCAAGCTTTATTTGGTGAATTAAAGACTGGTAAAGTAGATTATGATAAAGAATTTGGTAAAGATTGGTATAATAAATTTGAAGAAATTCCTTATCAAGAAATCAAATTTGTAGCAGATAAGCAAGGTGTAAATCCAGCTGAACTTAATCATAAGATGGCAGAAGAAGCCACTAAGTTAAGACGTCAAGATATAGCACTTGGTAAAGATGGTGACAAATTAGATAGAGTTGCAGGCTTCATAACTAATATGGTATTTCCAAGAGGTACTGAAGCAGTTGCTCGTGGTGAAGAACCTACTGCTAAAGATTACATTGGTGATATAGGTCAGAATGTTCTATATGCTACTCCTTGGGGTGGTGTAGCAAGAGGATTGGGTGCTACTTCTAAAGTTGGTGGTGCTCTAATTCGTGGTGCTGCATCTAATGCTACTGCTCCATTTGCATCTGAAGTCTATGACTCTGCTGTATATGATGAAGACAATCCAAGAGGTAATTTCTCTGTTGGTGATGTTGCTGGTGGAACTGCAACAAATATAATTACACCCGCAATTCTAAGAGGAACTGTTGGTAGAGCTAGTAGATTTGTTCCTGCAGCAAGTAAATTCAATGAATTTGGTACTGGTCAGACTGCTAAAGAAATTGCAGAAGCAGAACTTGGTAAATATCGTTATGTACCAATTCGTATGGCTGATGACCCTACTGTATCAGTTGGACAAAGAACAATAGCTAAAGAAATGAAGCAATTGTCTGAATCAGACCCAGCATTATATCGTGTATTAACTGGAAATCCTCCAGGACCAATTCCTAAAGGTTCAAGATGGGCTTCTATTAAAGATATAGTTGGTGCTGAAGGTAATTCTATTGAAGAGAAAGCAAATAACTATTTGAAGTCTAGAGGTATTACCGGACCTTCATATATAGCTCCTGATGGTCGTATATTCTATGCAGATACACCAAGTGATTTAATAAATATACTACAACAACATAATGTAGCTGTTCCAACTGATTTGACAATACATTCAGTAAATCCTAAGCATCCTTATGGTCCTGTATCAAAGACTATAATGAATTATTATGATGAATCTGCTGCAGCTAGAGCTGCTGAAGGAGCAAAGACTGCTACACAAATTGCTAAAGAAGAAGCAGTTAAGAATTATATAACTAATAATCTTGGTGATAAATTATCAGAAGAAGGAAAGATTTATACAAGAATTCCATTAGTCGGACAAGCAGTACAGAATTATATTGATGAACAAGAGAAAGAAGAACAAGCTAAATTGCTTGAAGAAGCTATATTAGAAGATTTAAGACAGAAATATATTATGCCTGAAGATTGGAATGAAGAATCAAAGACATATAGATTATTGAAAGGAGTTAAATAAATGCCACGTTCATTTGATAACTGGAACAAATATACAGATAATGACAACCATCCATTACATGGTTGTATTCATTTCGTAGTTAATGATGGAAATACTAGTGCACCAATTTATGATAAAGATGGTACTCCATTAGACAATCCACAATTGACTGATATTTATGGTAGAACTCAACATCAAGTCTTTATCAATGAAGATGTAATTGCTTATTACTACAAATATATCGGTAATGGTGAATGGTATACAGAAATGAATATCGATCCATCTGATACTTCTAAATGGCAATTACAATATACATCTAAATCTGAAATGTTCATTGACATTGAGAATGATAGTAAATCTTCTTATGCAGTATTAAGTATTGATGATTTAAGAGATTTAAGTCCAACATCAGTTCCTTCAATTGATGGTGTTAAAGTTATAACTCTTATGGGTTATAATGAAGCTGGTGATAAAGAACCAATTAACTATATTTGGGATGCTGAATCTACTGACCCTGATGATGGTGGTGCTGTAATTGCTACTGACCTTATTAAAGGTAGATGGGTAATGGTATGTCCTACTGAACACTTAGATGTTCGTCATTATGGTGTATTCCCATCTAATTCACAGAATATGCTAGACCAGACTCTTGCTATTCAATATGCACTTGTATATGCAAATAATCATGGTCTAAGATTGTTCTTTGATACTTTGTTAAATACACAATATTATCATTATTATAAATTGACTAACATTACATTAAATCCAATCAATCAGATAGATTTAGCTAAAGGTGTAGAATTTATTGATGATGACGTAATAATTCATAGTCAACAGACAAATGCATTTAGAAATGACCCACATTTCTTGAATGGTGATACTACATTATATTCTAACTATGCAAAGGCAAGTTGGAACATTAAAGCATTAAATAAAGCTAAGTCTTATGAACCAGGTACTTATATTATTGATGCTACTAATAGTTCTACTAATGTTAAGACTTTACAAGGTTGGAATGTATCAGTTAATCAGAATATTTCTGGATATACATTTGTTCAGTGCAATATTTCTGGTGATTCTTTAATATCATCTTGTACATTGACTTCATGTAATCTAGATGTTATTGGTTGCTTGTCTACTGATAATACATTACAGAATTTAACATTGACTGAGAAGATGTTCAATGGTAGTCCTACACCACAGAATTCAGTCTCTGGTTGTATTGCTGATATTGACAATTTCGCAACTAAAGTTAACCTATGGAATTATTTACATCAGCGTATGGCTGACTTTAAAGATATTGACTTTAAGAATGTCACAATTCCTAATGACTTTGCTGTCATGAACCAAGAATTAGGTGATAGAACATATAGTAATTTCATTGGTACAGGAACATCACATACATTTGGTGAATCTTCTATTCAACATGTATATAGATTTAATAACGTTCAAGGCAATATCAGAATTCCTGGTAATGCTAATAACACTTATGTATTTGATAATTGTTCAGTTAATTTAACATGGTCAATTACAACTCCAGCATGTACTGTTGTTATTAGAGATTCAGAAGTTGTATTAAATAGTAATCTACCAAATGCAACATTGATGATTTATTCATCAACTGCATCTTTAAATAGTAATTATGCAAATGTATCTGTTAAAGATTCTACTATTGCAGGTCTTGCTTCTTCAACAAGACTAAATACACCTAATTTCAGTGCATATAGTTCAATTATAAATCAAGAAGTATCTTCTTCAAATATGGTATATAAAGATTCACAAATCAATAAAGATATTTACTCAGTTAATAATGGAACTACTATTACTGGTTATATTGATAACTGTATATGGAATGATATTCAACAACATATTTCTTCAGATACAGCAGATACAGTCTATATAGGTGCTTGGATTAATAACAATGCAACTAAAGCAGATCCTATTGTATTTAATATGACTAACATAAAGAACAATGATAATGCACATAGTTATGTCTATCGTGGTAATACTGGTACATTCTTACCAAGAGAATATTATCATCAATGGAATCAGCGTGGTGTATATACAATTGATTATGTACCATGGTTATATTATCATTTAAATAGACCAGAATTATTTAATGTTCCATGCTTAGTAAGAGATAGTACTCGTAAATCTGCTGGTCCAGGTGATACAGCTTGGGCATATAATAGTATAGGTATATGGATTCCAACAACATATAACTGGAATAATCAGACAATTAAATTCTTTAGTATTGGTAATAAGAGAATGAGAGTTGATTTGCATGTAAGTGTTCCATTTACTAATGCTGATATGGCTGGACATACATTTAGTTCTAATACATATTATGCAAATTATGACTTTACTTCAAGTACATACTTAGGATTTAATGGTATGAATTTCAGTGGTCTAGATTTGTCAAATGAATTGATTGAAGGTCCTAATTATATTCCATTTAGTAGTGACTATTTCTGTTATGGTGGTTCTGCTGACGTTCCTGAAGCATCTACTCCTGTCATTCCACCAGCTGGTGCTGATTATGCAACATTTGATATGACATTAACATTAAGACCAGTCACTGAAGATGGATATAACTAATAGACAAGTTCTAATTATTGACTATATAATAAGAGGTTCTAAATGGATGAAATTAAAGATAATAACGAAATAATTGCAAAGTGTGGTGAATTTCTATCTAAATCTAATAACAGATATAATGACACCATTCAAAGAGCAATTCGTGACTTACGTAGATATTCCGGAGACTTCTGGAATTCATCTACTGTTCGTAAATATAAGAGAGGAAAGAAATTAAATCTCTACTTAAATAACTGGAATCCCATGGTCAATGCTATTAGTTCACCTATTAGTAATTCTCCATGGCACGTTGAATTAGTTGAAGACAATATGTCAGATTTACAACAGATGATTGATAATGTAGAATCTGATACTGATAGTAAATCTGCTATTGTTGATGCATTCCGTAAAGCTGTATTAACTGGTTATGGATTCCTTGTAATTACAACTGTTGAAGATGAATTTACAGGTGAAGCTAAAGTAGTAGTTGAATCAGCTTCTCATATTGATGCAATTGCTTTAGACCCTACATGTAATACTGTAGATGGTTCTGATGCTGAAGAAGGTGCAGTAGTTAATTATATTTCTTTAAATAAAGCAAAGAGACTTTATGGTGATGATGTAGTTCCTTTCTCTTATCCTGGAACACAATGCACTATTAACTTTGATACTTTCGATCAATGGGAAATTCCTGAAGACTCAGTTGCAATTATATCTTATTATAAGAAGAATGATAATGGTCTTGTAGACTTCTATAAGATTTGTGGTGATAAAGTAGTACAATATATTGAATTACCAATTAAGTATATTCCTATTCTAAGACTTGCTGGTAATGAAATATTCGAATTAAATCATATTAACTATAATGGTATTATTCAACAGACTCTATCATTAGAATTAGGTACTAATATTGCCTATTCTACTATGATTGAACGTGTTGGACGTTCTGCTAAAGCTAATTATATGATTCACCAAGATGCATTAATGCCTAAGAATCAAGCTGCATGCAATGAAGATGATACCGTTGCAGTTATCTGGAAAGGTGAACACCAACCAGTACCATTGACAGAATCATTCCAGACTGGTGATTTACAGAATACAATTTCTACATGTCGTATGCTAATGGAAGATACTTTAGGTGTTCCATTGACTGGTATTGCAGATCAGAAAGAAAGAACTGCTACTGAAATTCTACGTCAAGAAATTTCTAAAGAGTCCAATACTGCATCATATTATAATAATGCCTATAAAGCAATTCGTACATTAGGTAAGATTATAATTGAAATGTTAAATGGTGGTAATGATGAAAGATTTACTCTAGAGAATGGACCACAAGTCATTACACGTCAAATGAAGCAACGTCAAGAATTGACTGCACTTGCAACTATTATGCCTGATAATATGAAGCCAATCATTGCTAAATACTTTGCTGATACATTGAAGAATGACCTTGGTGAAGACCTATCTCGTAATATCGTTGCTAATCTACCACAAGATGTTAACTTCATTAGTCAAATGCAAGATCCTGCTGCAATTCATCAGTTGAACCAGATGCAAGCTGCAATGGAAGATACAATGGAAGAATTACAGAAGAAATCTGCTGAAGTTGAAGAATTACGTCAACAGTTGAATACTACACAAATTAACATGTTGAATAATAGAGAACAACGTGAACTAGACTTCCAGAAGTTCCAAATTCAAGAACAGAATAAGATGGCTCTTGAAATTGCTAAATTAGAACAGAATGGAACAAAGATTGATAATGATGCAATTCTAAAGCAACAAGAAATTAACATTAAAGAAGCTGAATCTGAAATGGCTAAAGCTGAAGCAGAATCAGATGCTTATATTAAAGGTGTTAATGATGGTGCTCAAGAACTACAGAATGAAATAGTCAATGAAGTTAATGCTATTCAAGCAGACGCTGAAGGAGTAGTATAATGCCTATATTTAATGTTCTTACATCTAAAGGTGGAACAGGAAATGCTCTTAAGTCTGGTGATAGACGTGCAGTCGAACGTCAGACTAAAGAAGAACATGACAAATTACTTGATATTCGAACATTACCAGAATATCAAGAAATTCTTGCTATGCCTCCTGGACCACAGAAATCTTTAGCAATTGCTGCTTTAAATGCTGAAGCAGAATTACGTGAAAGAGAATATGTTAAATACTGGAATGACCAATATCCACGTAGACCTATTTCTCAATCATCTTCTTGGGTTGGTAATGTAAGTTATGATCCATATTCACAAGTATTAACTGCTGATTTAGGTGGAAAGACTTATTCATATCCTAATGTCACACCTGAAGGAGCAGCAAGATTTATGAATAGTGACTCATTAGGTAAATTCTTAAATGATAAGAAGCCTTATGTTGGTCAAGGATTCTAAGTATAATTCAAATCTCTAATTATAGTATATAGTTAAGAATACTATATACTTTCAAGCACTTATATTGTAATGGCAACAAGTCACTTTACCAAAGTGAAATTTCCAGTTCGAATCTGGATTAGTGCTCTATAAGGGACCACATGTTCCAAGGCTGGCGACCGTCCTTTGCAAGGATAGTGGAAGAGTTCGATTCTCTTTGGCTCCATAACTACACTAATTATTATATTGTATATGAATAACAGTGGTTCTATACAATCATCAACACACTGGATCATGGAGCTGTCACATGTCAATGACAACAGAACAAGCAATGTCTTATTTGTCCAAAGATGATACAAAGGAAGACAATAATGTAGTTGAAGATAAATCATTAACCAATGACTCATCATCAGAAGTTAAAGAAGAATCTCCTAAATCAGAAGAAATTAACGTCGATTCTCCTGACAATACTACTAAGATTGAACAGACTGATAGTAATAAAGCTGCCAATCCCAATAATAAAGACGGTCAATCTACTACAGAAGAAGTTAACAAAGCTGCTAAGGCAGCAGGAAGTGATGAGCCTAAGACTACTGAAGTTGAAGATGGAAAGAAAGATAATTCTGATAAGAGCAAGAAGAATCATAAAGAACAAAGAGATTATGCTTATATCAGAGAGAAGCAGCGTCGTAAAGAAGCTGAAGCTAAAGTTAAAGAACTACAGGAAGCTTTAGAGAAATATAAAGGATTACAATCTAAAGACTTTAAAGATAAAGACGGTAATATCAATTATGATGCATATACTAATTGGAAATTACAAGAACGTGATATGCAACATGAAGTTGAAAGAATTCGTCAAGAACAATTACAACAAGATATTGAGAATGACAGAATTATTACCGAAAGATGCTTTCAAGGTCAAGAACTAGAAGATTATAATGCACTAATCATGAAAGATGGTAAAGCATTTGCTGATGCAGTTCATGAATTTGATAATAAGAATGTAATCTTTAGTTATCTAGATACTGTAAATGAATATCCTATTGTATTAAGAGAATTGATGACAAATTCAGATAAATGGTTGCCTCAAATCTTTAGATCAAATCGTTATTCAAGAGCAGTCATTAAAGATCCTATTACTCTAGAAAGAAATACTGCTAAAGTAGTTGAAGAAATCCTTGATAACTATTATAATTCAAAGAATAATGTATCTAAGGTAGAACAATCAACAACCACAGCAAATGAACATGTAAATGAACATGTAAATCCTGTAAAGAATAACATTCCTATTATTGGAAAGCAAATTACACAATCAGGTGCTGGTAATAGTGACAATGAAGTATCTCTATTATCTAGTATAAATTCAATTAACAATTTCCTACGTAAGAATAAGCGTAGATAATTCATTCAAGGAGAATATAAATTATGGCAAATGATATTAAGACAAATAAGAGAGCTGAACTCGTTCTAATCCGTTCTGCAGAAGCAGCTCCATATTTAACAGTAGGTTCTAAGAACTATTGTAAAGATCAGTTGGTTGGTAAGCGTAATGGACAGTCTTACGAATTCGTTATTCGTGATGCTGGTGAATACGTTGAAGGTATGGACATCTCAGCAACTGGTTCTGAAGATGTAATCGAACGTAAAGTCACAAAGTCTATTAAGATTGGTAATGTTAAGGTTAATACAAATCTATTAGAGAAAGTCACTGACCTTAACTGGGATAAGGAAATTGCTCAGCCATACGGTGAGAAGGTTGCTAAAGGTCTAGTACAGTCTGTATTGACAGATGATATTGGTCTTCAGAATACTGCATTCGTTGGTACTGGTTGGCTTCCTCTATTCAAGGCTTCTAACTATCTAGAATCAATTTCTAGTGAACCACAGTTCGCATTCGTTGACCCAATGGTTGAATCTATCATGCAGTCAAGTGGTAAAGGATTTACCCCAGCTGGTGATGTAGAACCACGCTTCCAGAAAGGTCTAAAGGGTATGGTTGGTCAGGCTGAAGTTCGTGCTCAGCAAGGTATGCCAACAATTGAAATTTCTGAAGATTTGGCAGCAGAATTAGCATCTGCAACAGTCACTTCTTATGCAACTGGTGACGAATATGATACATTGACATTGAATGGTGTCACTGAAGATATTCCAGCAGGTACTCCATTGTTCATCGCTGGTGTATATGCAACTGACATGGTTGGTGTTAAGACTTCTGCATTGAAGGCATTCATCGCAATCGAAGATGCAACTTCTGGTGCAGTTAAGGTTCGTAAGACTGACTTCATTGGTAATGGAACTCGTGAAGCATGTGACATTGATGGTGACAATATCGCTCTATCTGACTTGGCAACTAAGAAATTAGCTAACCCAATTAAGGCAGGTGTATACTTCACTGGTATCTTCCGTGTAAATGGTGCATTCGAATTTGATGCTCTTCCAGAATTAGACTGGTCTAATGCTGAATCAAGAGTCACATCTCCAGATGGTATCACTCTTCACGAAGGTCGTGCAGTAGACGTATTCGCAGGTACAAATAAGACTCGTTGGGCAATTGCTGCAGTTGCAGGTATTGTTGAACCTAGAGGTTGTGCTTATGTCTGCATCAAGGACAACACAGCAAATCTAGTATCAATGTAATCTTAATCTGACAAGGAAATAATAATAGTCTCTAGAGCAACCCTCTAGAGACTTTCTTTATTATAGGAGATTATTGTATATTACTGAAATATCTGTAAGTATTTATTAGCATCCAACCATCGTTCATTTAATACTTTATATTGATGCTCAATAATTTCATCATAATGTTCATTGGCACGTTCTACAATATAGTTAATTGCTGTTGCTGTACTATTTAATGGTATCTTCTGATATTCATGTGCAACTGCTGAATATGGACAATCAGGGAAATCTGTCACAAGACATACTCTACCAACTGCACAGCTTTCTATATATTTCAAATCTGATTTACACTTATTAAAGTAATTATCTGCTAAAGGAGCAATGATAAATTTACTATTAACTGCACATTGATAGAATACAGATGGATAGAAATCAATATCAACCCAATTTGTTAATACTTTGCCTTTAATAAATTCTGGTAAATGACCCATTCCATATATAGTCTTATTCTGTAAATAGTGGACAAGTCCACTGCTAAAGTCACCATAATTCTTTCCATCATAATGTGTTGGACTACCTGCATAGAAGAATGAAATCTTATCTGATGGCTTAATATAGTTAAATCTCCATCTAGTATAATCTAGACAATTTGGCATGACTATAATCTTATCTTCATTTACAAATTCACTTAAATCTTTCTTTAAGAATTCATTAGTGCATGTGACTTTATATGCAAATTTATCAAGATATTCTTTCATACCTTTATAATTATCTTCATAATGAATATCACATTTATTATAATTTGGTAATTCTCTCCATAGACAATCATCGTAGTCTATAACAAATTTAATTCCTTTATCTTTAAGTGGCATTAAAGTATTAAATACATCTTTATTACATACTCTTTGTGTATAAATGAATTCTTGTCCATAACTATTATACATCATTGGTGTAGATATATTTACTTTAGCTTTATTATAACATGCAAATCCTGGATATTTAATTCTATAAGAACCACATCCACCAAAGTCCATTGGAACAAAGTTAATCTTCGTTGTTAACATCTTTATTAGTCTCCATAATTCTGTGTATTTACTTTATGAGTACTAAATTCATAATAGTAATCATCAATTTCTTCTTTAACATGAGCTACAATCTTATCTTGTTCTTCTTTCTCTTTATTCTTAAATGTATAATAATGACAATAGGCAACATAACAACATCTATATAAGAATGAATATAATTTACCCTTATTGGGATTATAATACTTCAATCCAGTCATTAATTCATACATTGCTTGTTCAATTAGTTCAGCTTTCTCTAATCCATTCTTATTCTTAAATTTCTTATTCTCTAAGACTATATAACAAATAGTATATAGATATTTGCCAAATCTATCATTCTCATTATCATTTAAATTTATATTATTATTTACTTTATTAACTATAAATTCAAAGTCATTTAAATCTAAATCATAATACCAACAATATGATTTATCTAAATGACTTATATGTATATTTCTCTTTCTTTGTGGATCTTTCCATCTTGGTAATGTATATCCCATAAATTCTCCTTATTATTGTTCTTTATCTATTTATATGCCCACTTTAGATGCCCACTTTATTCAAATATCTTATAATAACATAGTATAAATTGGTCTACTTTCGTGTAGAAGCTTTATAATATATTATATAATAGTATATTCTCTTACTATAATAGTATATTATATTAAAGGCTTCTACATGAATGATGACCACTTTGGTCCATTCAATACTCAAATTTAACTATGATTTATTATCTTTGATGACCACTTATGATGCCCATATTATATTCTATCATTCTTAGCGCAGAATGCGCATTCTAAGACAGCTTTATATAAAGACGTGTATTTATATCCTTATATTATAAAGTATGCCCGGAATGTCTCTATTATTTAAATATAATAAATCTAATTATTATTCAGTATAACACAATCATAAATAGTCCTTTATAGGACCAGCTACGTCTAGGAGATAGAGAATATTATGATAAATGATTTAGAAGAAGTTCAATGGGCATATTTATTAGACCCAACATTTCAACAAGTTAATAGTTCAGGTAAGCCACTAACTGGTGGTTGGCTTGAAGTCTATATTCATGGTACAAGAACCAAGTATTATTGTGCATCTGACTTTGATGGAACTTTACATCCATTTAAGATTCCATTAGATTCATTAGGTGCTAATATAGTATTAGCTTCACCTGCACATGCTTATGACGTATATGTCTATAATGTATACGGCAATCTTGTTATGTCAAGATATAATGTAGTTCCATCTACTGGTGATGGTACTGTTATTAAAGATGTAGTGACAATTACATCTAATGATGGAACTGTAAATGTTCAGACATCAGACCAGACTAATTGGGATTTATCAATTAAAGACACTACTGATACAGTTGAACTATTGCAAGATACTGTTGCAACTGCTGTATCTAGTATAAATGATAGAATTGATGATATTGAATTTGATTTATCTAATAAGAAAGATAAGCAGTCTGCAAAGTCATTTGATGGTGCAGCTACTAAGACAGTTAAGAAGATTACGCAGAATGCAAATGGTGTAGTTAATGTTGAATTTGAAGATATTGACTTACCACCTGAAGTTCCTAATGTAGAAATCACTTCTCCAAATGGAACTATTGATGTTCAGTCTTCAACTGATGTTCAGACTAATACAAAGACATTTACGATTGATGTCAATAAAGGCGATGTAAATTGGATAAATGCACGCAGTGCTGGTACTGACATGGGTATTGGTACAGGTATAACTATTACTGGCTTTATTAAGAAAGACGGTAATATTGATATTGTGCCACAATATAACCTATTACCATTAAAGAACGAAGCTCCTTATCTTGTTATTGAAGAATTGACATTAAAGACTACTGCACCGGAAGTAAATAAGTATTCTGATGTACAAGTTCATTTGTTCAATGAAGGTATTTCTGGTGTTCATGCAGGCGATATTGTTGCTCACGTAAGACTGGATAACAGTAATGCATATACACAGACGATTACTATTGGTGGAATTCTTTATGGTGGAAAGACTGGAAGAAGTCATGATGATTATAGTGGCGGTATTTATGCGTCAGTGATGAACAAATTTACAGGCAGTGTAATTGAAAGTACTATTACAGCCACAGTCAATAACATTTCAGTATATGAATTGACCAGCATTATGACACAAGGAGGGGGTGGTGAGACATACACTGCTGGTGATGCAATCGATTTAACTAATAATGAAATTTCAGTTAAAGTAAATCCATCATCTGGTATTGATATTGTTGATGACAAATTAGTAGTTAAAGTTGGTAATGGATTGACTATCGATCCAGTATCTGGTGTTGTTATAGTTAATTCTGAAGTAAATGATGTTGTTAATACAGTTGAGAAGCTAAAGCAAGACCTTGATACTCAGTTGACAGTTAACTTTGATATGCCAAATGTTGACAATGTATATGACTTTGCTGATCCAAATGTAATAGGTATGTCAAATGGTGCAGTAATGCTCTGTCAGGCTTTCACAGTTCCTATCAACCATGACATTCGTGTAGATGATGGTGAGACTGAGAATCCTACATTGATTGGTATTTACGCAAAGCAAGCTTTCACTGGTAAGAAGATTATGCTTGCCTTGTATGTCTATGACTTTGACACTGGTTATACAGATTATGTTGGCGATACTGGTCCTGTAGAAGTTATACAAGGTAGAAATGAATTTCCATTAGTTCATATCAACCCTAACATTACTGAACTTAAATCTTCTTGTGTATACTATGCTTCATTGTATCTACCTTCTAATGCTCACAGCAACGGGCTGTTCCTTGCTGGTTGTCCATCATACAGTAATGCATCTTACATCAATGCTACACCAAGATTTACTGTTGGTGTTGAGAACATTACATACAATAATACTGAAATTGATATGTCAAATGCTACTACTGGTCGACTTGACTACAATGATGGTAATGGTAATTACTACATTGGTCCTTGGTCTGACAACTATAATGAAAGACCATCTATCCCAAGATTCTTTATGCAGATTCGTAATGGTGAAGCAGATACACCTATCGTTGTTGAACCATTTACTGATATTGGAACATATACATTGAAGAATACCTCTTCTATAACTGATGTATTTGGTTCAACCATTACAGTTAATACATCTACTTACGGTGCTATGTTCATGGAAGTCACACCTGCACAAGATGTAGATATTACTGGTTGGGTATGCTATGACAATTACAATTTAGATGAAAGAAATTGGTATGGAATGGTATTTGATTCTGCCTTTGAGAATATGTTATCTAGTAATAGTAATGGAACTGTATCTGAACTAGGTGAAATTTCAACTGGTGTATATGGACATGAATTTACTCGTTCTAGCCCACTTCATTTGACTGCTAATACTACTTACAGATTCTTGGTCGGTATTCCTCATAGCAATAACGATATGCTAGTTCAGTATAATACACCTTCTGTACCTAAGAATTTACATCTATTTGAAAGTGGTTATAATGTATCTCAGTGGGTATCATATAGTAGAGCAAATAACGTTCAAGGTATTGACTTCTTAATCAAAGACGCTAATCATGAATGGAGAATTTAAATATGGCAAAGATGAATAAAGTATGCGTAAATATCGACCAATCAAATGCTAATAATGGTGGATTTACTGATGCAGAGAAATTACAAGCAAGAACTAATATTGGTGCAGGAACTGGTAATAGTAATTCAAAGATAGTTCATGATAGTAATACACTTCCACCAGTCACTACAAATGTCAATCAGTTAACTATCTTTAATGATGGTCGTACTAGATTTGATAATTTATTTAGTGGTGTTATTCCATACGAACCTAGTCAATCTGAAATTGGCCGTGTATTAGTTGCTAATTATGCAGGATCTCCTGCTAAAGGAACAGCACAATGGAAAGATGTTCATAACATTGGCCTTAATGAAGTTCCAACAGGTGGTACAGATGGTCAAGTCTTGACTTGGAATAATAATAGTTATAATTGGGATAATGTACCAAGTGAATTACCAGCTCATACATCTGCACAAGCTGGTAAAGCACTTATATTGAATGCTCAAGGTGAACCTATATGGGATGATGTTGGTGGTGGTAGTTCTATTTCTATGGCTTCTTTCAGGTCTGTAAAGACACTCAACATACCAGCTGGAAATAGTTCAATGATTAATGACTTATATAAGTTATATGATTTACCCGCTAAGACAGCTATTAATATGTCGGTATTTGTTCGTGATATGGACAGAAATAACTTAACAGTTATGGGTATTTCAATATGGTGTGGGTCAATAGATATAGATGCTAACACATTTACTAGAGGAAATCACTTAGCTATTTCTCATGCTATTCCTGTATGTTATTATAATAGCACTAACTCACCTATTGAAATAAAGATTGGATTCAATGGAACATTTGCTCAACAAGCACTTGATATAGAAATGATGGGATTCACTATTACACAAGGAGCATAATAATGGAACAGATAGTCACAACAATAGTTGGTGCTTTATCTCCTTCTGCATTACCTGTAGTAGTTCTCTGCTTAGGTGGTCTTTATCTATGGTTCAAATTTGGACGAATGGAGAAAGACCGTCAAGAGACTAAATTAGCACGTGATAATGATAGTCAGAATCTACATGATGATTTACTTAAATTGAAATTTGATGTAGCCAATCTTCAAGGTATAGTTAATCTTCATAAAGATAAATTAGATTCAATAGATAAGCAACTTAGTATAGTTAATCAAGAACTTGTAAAGTTGAACATTCAAGTTGAACACTTAACTAAAGCACTTGAACGTCAGAATGAAATTATGATGGGACAATTGTCACCAAAGGATAATAAATGATACCAACTTTACTATTCATTATAATCATATTGATATTAGGATGCATTCTATTCAACAATAACGATTGGTCAGGTAAATAATGAGTGAGACTTGTGATAATTGTAATAATGAATGCAAATATATAAAGGAATGTCTAGGTGAAGGCGTTCCTTTCCAACGTATAAGACGTATTACTGGTTATTTAACTGGTGATATTAATACATGGAATAATGGTAAGACAGCTGAATTAAATGACAGAGTTAAGCATGACACAAATATCAGAACAGACAATAATAAAGATAAAGAGGAATGATGACTTTGGTAGACTATATGTAAATAATAAATTTATTTGCTTAACAATCGATCCACATAAGTTAATTGATGGAACTTATAATGTAATTATAAATTATAGTCCAAAGTTCAAATGTAAATTACCTTTAATCTTTAATGAACATTATAGTCCTAA
>Ga0310691_10001954_pt1 | contig 29420 bp, 25 predicted proteins | sample 176DNAGHGlowgp2_FD_203887 | JGI IMG/M metagenome (GOLD analysis project Ga0310691, IMG submission 203887) | Sheep rumen microbial communities from Palmerston North, Manawatu-Wanganui, New Zealand - 1766 DNA GHGlow gp2 (v2) (version 2) | ecosystem: Host-associated > Mammals > Digestive system >... | reverse complement strand
AAGGTCCGCACCTTCATGAGGGCTATGGACTGGGGCCGTATAAAGGAGAAGGGGCTTTCCACTTCGGAAACTTCCATGTCCAAAGGCACACGGACAATCTGGGCGAACATGGTGGCGTTCGGATTCCTGGCGGAATGGTAACCCCAGGTCACACCCTTGGGCAGGTAGTCGTCGTAGAACTTTACCGCCAAGTTGTTGGAACCGCCGAAGGGCATGGACATGGTAAGGGTGTATTCGTCATCGTCACCGTAGACAGGCATCTTGAAACCATAGCGGGTGCCGTACAGTTCCAGCTCAAAAAGCAGGCGGTGTTCCTCCCAGTCCTCCACATCGTAGCTCACGCTCAAGTTCCGCCCAAGCCGAAGGGTGGCGCCCGCGTTGTGAACGCGGTCCATCGATTTCGGACCTGCGTACAGCAGGTTGTCGCAGGAATACCCGAGGGACAAGAACCTAAAAGGCCTGAGCATCACGCCTTGAGTGTAGGACCATTCCGTGCCTTCGAAGGCAGAGCTCCTAAAGGCCGTCAGGCGACTACCCCAGAAAAAGTAGCGCCGGAGAATGTCGGTGGAATACGTCAAGCTCCAGCGGGATTCATCCAGCCCCTTGTCCGCAAAACGGTATTCGAAGCCCGCGCCAAAGTGGTCCAGATTACCGCCCACGCGGAACTGGGAAATCTCGTCGTCATACTGGTAGTCCAGCAAGGTTCCCCAGGAATCAAAAGCCGTGAGGCCGGCGGGGTTTCCGAAAACGCCGTGGGCACCTTCTAAAGACACAAAGCCGGATTCCCCCGGCAGGTAGGCGAATGCGGGAGCGAGAAGGAACAGGCAAAGACGAAAGAACGGACCTACGGTCCTACAGACGAAAGACGAGAGATGCCGCAGGAAAAAACACTTCTGGTAACAACATTGCCGCATTCGTGACCGTCCTGTGGTTTACGGGAATTCTGCCCTTAAATATAGTTCCACCTTGTGGCCCGTCTCAAAGCCGAACAGGTTCCCGCGATTCATTTCGTAGGCCATGCCCATGCCGAAGGGAAACGGAAACCAACCCACATAGCGGGCAATGTCGCCCCGCATGCGAAATCCACGGTACAAGTCATCCATCTTCTGGTAGTCTTTTGCCAAGTTGTGGTTTTCCGATTCCTGAATGCGCCAGCGAAAAAGAAACACGTAACCCACCTGCCAACCTGTGCGGGAATATTTATCCCAGAAGACGTTCCAGACAAAGGAGGTTTTCACCCCCAGTTCGTCACCGGGTTGGTAGTTCCTGTCTTCGATAAAGGAATAGTACTGCCCTGAAAGTCCCAAAAGCATGTTCGGGCTAAAGCGGTACACGCCCATAGGTTCGATTCCCAAGCGTTCAAAACGTTCCACCCGGCTTCCGTCGCCAGGCTTAAAGCGCCAGCTCACATTCAGGCCGAAATACTGTATCGGGAAAAACTTCATGCCCACAAAGGATTCGTTCAGCCCGTTCACCTGCAGGTTCACCATTTCGTGAATCTGATCGTGAAGCATTGTTTGCCACTCGTAGCTGATAAATCGATAAGACATGTCGGTGTAAAAACTAAGGCAATTACACGGGGCCACTTCTACAGACCATTTTAGGTCCGCGCTATAGACATCGTCCCGAAGTTCCCCTACACCGCCAACCATAATGGCATTCTGCGGAGGCAGAACAGGTTTCAAAGGTTCTGTCGCAAAGGCAGAAACAAAAAACGCAACAAAAAAAAACGGAACGAGCTGCAGGTTACGCCCTGCAGCTCGCGGCGTTACAAACAAATCAGTATTTTCCGTACTTGTAGCCGTATCCATCCTGGCTGCCATGTTCGTACTTGTTGATGACAATAGAAGCATGGGCGTTGGGGTTGCCCTTGAGAATCTGAGCCATCGCATCCTGGATCGCCTCGATAGAGTGCTTGTTGTACTCAATGACCATCACAATCTGAGCCGCCACACGGCAAGCAAGTGCAGCATCCGTCACCAACATAATCGGCGGAGTATCAATGATAATTAGGTCGTATTGCTTCTTGAACTGCTCAATCAGTTCCAAATAATGCTTGGAACCTAGCAGTTCGGCAGGATTTGCTGGAACATTGCCACAGGGTAGCACAAATAAGTTCTCAACTTCAGTAGAAGAAATCACTTGTTCCGGTTCAACTTCACGCAGCAAAACCTGAGAGAAGCCGTTGCCGCGTTTGATGCCAAACTCCTTATGTAAGCGCCCCTTGCGCAGGTCGGCATCTATAAGCAACACCTTCTTGCCAAGTCCTGCATACAAGGCTGCAAGGTTCACGGAGATAAAACTCTTGCCCACGCCAGGAATAAGACCACTTACACCGATAACCGGCTGATCCGATTCCATCATGGAGAACTCCAGAGAAGAACGCAGAGCGCGCAGAGATTCCACAGCCACGTCGTCTGGTTCCACCACCGCCAGTGGACGGGTACCCTTGGTCCCCTTGGGGTTGCCCTTGGGCACCTTGGCATAGACGGTAAAGCCGGTTTCCTTTTCGATAAAAGTCGCACTCTTAACACCGCCGCTGAATTTGTCCTTGAGGGACACTATAGCCAAACTGAGCAGCAACCCAAGGAACAGGAAAATTCCAAGGATTATCTTTTTCTTAGGCTTTATCGGCTTAGTGGTCTGTTCCGCAAAGTCCACAATACGCACGGAACCCACTTCGCCGGCAGAAACAAGTCGCAACTGCTGCACACTGTTCAGCATATTGGTGTAGAGCACCTTGTTCAATTCCACTTCGCTAGTCAGCTTCAGCACTTCTTGTTGGGTCTCCGGCAAATCCTTCACATCCCTTGACGTTGCAGCCAATTCGCGACGTATCGCACGTTCCTGATCTTCAAGAGTCTTTACCGTGGGGTGCTCTGCATGGAACAGGCGGATTGCCTCTTGCTTCTTCTGCTGGATTTCAAGAATCTTCTGTTCCAACTGCATACGTTTCTGGAGCACAATCTGAGTTTCAGCAGCCACATCCACAGAGCCCACTCTATTCTGATAAGCGTTCATGTTCATCAAAGAAGAATCCAACCTGGCCTTCAAGTCCGGCAGTTGCTTTTCCAAAAACTCCAAGGTTTGCTGAGCCTCAGCATTACGTTCCTCTACGTTCTGCCGTAGGTAAGAGGTCGCCACCTCATTCAACACGTCCACAGCACGGTCTGGATAGACATCCTGGTAAGAGAACTCCAATATACCCGTACGCTTGCCCTTTTCCTTCACGTCAAACGCCTTGCGGAAAGCCTCTACAGCATCAAGGTACCTCATTTTTCCAACGGCAAAACGTTGGCCCTTCCTCGCCTCCATACGATAGATTCCAAAAGAAGCCGTGTCCCCAGCATAGGAGAAACGGTATGTCTGCCCCACGGTACCAACTAGAACACGTTGCTTATTGTGGTCCACCAAAACATAATTCGTTGAGTCTAGAGCCTTAACAATCCAAGCTTTCTCTCGTTCTTCAAGAGGAACCTGATTCCAGGGCACTTCAAAATTCATCAGTTCCAGGCGCCCTTCACGATGAAATAGTCTATCCCATTTCCCCATTGGAACCGCATAATACATCAATCGTTTTTGCTCTATCGTAGACCCAAGAACTTTGCGGCTTTTAATTAACTCTATTTCCGTTTCCGCCGGACTGGTTGTCGTAAAAAGGGCCGCCATATCCCCCATCAAGGCATTCCCTTTGCCGTTTTTCGTCTCAATTTGAAGCAAGGCATCTACCTGATACACAGGGCGAATCCACATAGCCATAAACAATCCGACGACACCGGCAAACATAACACAAGGCAGCAGAATGTACCAGTTCTTGATCAAATTCTGCAATAAATCAAGAAAATCCTTTTCTTCAGTTTTTTTAGAAGCCATAAAATACCTTACACAACGAGTGCAAGAAAAATAAAAAAAAACGACCCAATAATTATCCTTGTCGTATTTTTTCAGACCCATCCGACCTGATAATCCTTACTTCTATGATTTAAACAAACCTATTTGCCTGTCAAAATTCCTAAATTGCTCAAAAAAGTCCATTTTTTCGAAGCCAGCCACTCACTCATTAATGCACATTTTCTCCCTTATTGCATTAGTTCTCTCGTTAGCATGCCTAAACAGCTGTGTTTGGACAGAATCCGCAAGTGCGCCAGAATACTTGCCACTAGACGATTCAGAATACCCTTATGCAGACCTCCCTCGTTTGGTAATTGAAACGGAAAACTTTGCTCAAATAAGAGATAAAGAAACAAAGATTCCCGCAAAAATGCAAATATATGGAAAAAACGGCCCCGAAAGCGAAATAACTGATTTAACCGTAAAGGGAAGAGGCAACTCAAGCATTGGAATGAGCAAGTATAGCATGAAAATGTCATTCCCCCAGAAAACAGAAATGTTCGGCATGCCAGCTGACAAAGATTGGGTTCTCATCTCAAATCATGCTGATAAAACACTTCTTCGAAATTACACGACATTTAACATTGCAAGACAACTAAAGATGAATTACGTGCCTCGATGTACTTTTGTAGAAGTCTATTTAAACAGAAGCTATATGGGAGTATATCTTCTAACTGAAAACATCAAAGTCAACTCTCATCGTCTAAACATACCCAAGGATAACGACAACTATCTAGTTGAGATAGATGCCTACTATGGTAGCGACGACACGGTTGTCAAAACAAATAAAGGGTTGCCATTAAACATCCACCACCCCAAAAACTGCGCACATTCATGTCAGGAATCTCTTAAAAATTTTTTAGACCAATGGGAACAATTCATAGAAACACCCTTCCATTATGACACCCTCATTTCCAATTGGATTGATATTCAAGACTATTCAGCCTATTATTGGATTGAAGAATTTTCTAAAAATATTGACAGCAACTTAAAAACCAGCGTCTTTTTCACTTGGAAAAAGGGCGAAATAATTAAAATGGGACCTGTATGGGACTTTGACTTAAGTTACGGAGATTACAAGATAATTGACCCCGACAAATGGTATTCACGTTGGGGCCCTTGGAACACCCTTTTAATAAAAAATGTAAAGTTCAAACAGGAATTGGCGCACTATTGGAAAGAACACCGAGAAGTCTTTGCTAAATCTATTGACTTGATAGATTCCTACAAATCTCAGATTGAAAAAGCGGCAAAAAACAATTTTAGACGTTGGCCCATACTGGGAACTACATTTTTGTGGGAATTCAATCATAGCTACCAAAACCATGACGAAGCCGTAGACTCCCTTAAAAGTTGGATGTCGCAACGCCTACAATGGATCAACGCAAACATTTAGTATGAAACGGCTTATCGCAACATTTCCGCCTCTATTCTTAGCCGCTTGCGTTTGGGAAAACACAGCAGACAACCCCGACTATTTACCTCTTGATGATTCCGAATATCCATATGCAGGTATACCTAGAATTGTAATAGAAACAGATGGCTTTAAAGAAATCAGGAACAACGAGACTGACATTCCAGCAAAAATGCAAATATGGGGCGATAGTCTTCCCGAAAAAGAAGCGTTACATATTACAATAAAGGGACGGGGTTATTCTTCATTCGACATGCCAAAATACAGTTACAAAATAGAGTTAGACACTAAAAAAAATATATTCGGCATGCCGACAGACAAAGACTTTATTTTACTTTCAAACTTCCGGGACAAAACCCACCTAAAAAACTACATATCCTTCGCCCTTGCAAGATCCTTAAATGATTACAGTACACCTCGATGCCAATTTGTCGAACTTTTCCTTAATCGAAATTACAAAGGACTCTACCTTTTTACCGAAAGCATAAAAGTTTCTAAGCATAGAATCAACATAAACGAAAAAGATTTTTTGCTAGAAAAAACAACAAATCCCAGCGACAGGCCTTTTTTTACTACAGACAACAAAAACGTATTTGAAATAAGAAATCCCAAAAAACCAACAGACCAGGACATTTCAGAAGTCTCTTTTTTTATCAACGACTTCGAAAAAAAAATAAAGAAAGGCCTTTCCGACTCCTTACAAAAAGCCCTAATAAACGAAGAAAGCTTTATCCGATATTATTGGGTTCAAGAATTTGCAAAAAATTTAGACGCCAGGTTTTTGCGAAGCATATTTGTCATTTGGGAAAAAGACAAACCATTACAAATGGGCCCCCTATGGGATTTTGACCAAGCATATGGAGAAATAAATCTGGACGGGGCAAATGGTAAAGAATGGCTAATCAAAAAATACGGATGGTTCTTGTGGTTATGGAACAACCCTTCTTTCGCATCACAGGCCAAAACCTATTGGAATACGCAAAAGGCTTCTTTTAGCGCCATTCTTGATACAATAGACAAAACAAAGGAATCTATTGCCAAAGCCGTGGCGAATGACAACAAACGATGGCCCGTCTTAAAAAACCAAGAAATCCATTTCCATCATCACGATTATCCCAATTACGACAATGCCATTGATTCGTTAAAATATTGGATAGAAGAACGAATAATGTGGATAAATAACAATATATGACATTCTGCAATGTAGCCTCATTCTATCAGGCAACAAAAAAGCTATCTTCGATTACTAAAGCATATGCCATCTAAACAGATCATTATATCGTCCCTTTTTTGGAAATTTTTTGAACGTTGCGGAACGCAATTGATTCAATTTGTCCTGACAGTTATTCTGGCGAGAGTTCTTGCACCGAATGATTTCGGTCTCGTTGCCCTAGTAATGGTTTTCATCGCTATTGCCAGTGTCTTTGTCCAAAGCGGATTGAATACAGCACTTGTACAAAAGAAAGACACAGACGACCTTGACTTTTCATCTGTATTTATCGCAAGTCTAAGCATTTCCGCTATACTCTACGGCATTCTTTTCATTTGCGCCCCTTTTATCGCCCACTTCTATAACAACGAGTCTTTAATACCCGTCATAAGAATACTTGCGCTCACTCTTTTCCTTGGTGCAATCAACTCCGTCCAAATTGCTTATATCTCCAAAAAAATGCTTTTTAAAAAGTTGTTTTACCGGAGTTTGGGCGCCATGATTCCCTCCGGAGTCTTGGGAGTCATTTTTGCATTGATTGGTTTTGGAGTATGGTCCTTGGTGATACAACAATTATCCAACGTTTTCCTTGCAATCTTCGTCATGTGGTTTACCGTCCCTTGGCGACCAAAACCCGAATTCTCGTTTTCTCGCCTCAAGGGACTCTTTTCTTTTGGATGGAAGCTGTTGTGTTCTTCCCTTCTAGATACAGGATACCGCAATTTAACAGGCCTTATTATTGGAAAAATATTTTCTCCTGCAGATTTGGCCTACTACAATAGAGGTGACCACTTCCCTAGTTTTTTGGTAAACAACATTAATAGTTCTATTCAATCTGTCATGCTGCCATCGCTCTCAGAATACCAAGATAACAAGATCCAGATGAAACGATTAACTCGACGAGCCATCAAGACTAGTTCCTTCGTCATTGTTCCGTTAATGGTTGGACTTGGTATTCTGGCGAAACCCGTTATTTTACTGCTGCTAGGCGAAAAGTGGCTGCCAAGTGTTCCGTTTATCCAGGTATACTGTTTCATTTACATGTTTTACCCTATTCACACTTCCAACCTCTCTGCCATAAACGCAATGGGCCGGAGTGACATATTCCTGAAACTCGAGATTCTCAAAAAAATGGTAGGATTGTCTTTCCTCTTGGGGGGATTGTATCTTTTCAGATCTCCCATAGGGATTGCGTATGGCGCATGTTGCGCCACCCTAATCAGCGCATTTTTAAACGCCAATCCAAATAAAAAGCTGATGAATTACGGCTATTTTGAGCAAATAAAAGATATTATTCCTGCATTTTTCATAGCCCTTCCCATGGGACTAGGAGTCTACGCCTTAGGATTGTGCCAACTCACCTTAATACCTAGCCTGATTCTGCGAGTTATATGCGGGATATTTTTCTATTTTAGTCTAGCGAGGTTATTCAAACTGGAAAGCTTTGACTACCTGATAAACACTGTAAAGGAATTCAAGAATGGCAGAAAATAAAATAGTCACGGTCACATCACCATTATTGCCATCTTTAGATGAATTCATCCCAATGCTTCAAGATATTTGGGGCCGCAAGTGGCTCACCAATAACGGCTATTACCACAAAGAACTCGAAAATTCCTTAGCCGACTACCTTGGTGTCAAATACATCAGTCTTTTCACTAACGGAACCCTTCCGCTTATCACAGCCCTACAGGCCATGAAAATTACCGGAGAGGTCATTACTACGCCCTATAGCTTTGTGGCAACAACCCACTCCATCTGGTGGAACGGGCTCAAACCAGTGTTCGTGGACGTAGACGAAGAAACAGGCAACATCAACCCTGAAAAAATAGAGGCCGCAATCACTCCTCACACAACAGCGATTATGCCCGTGCACGTATATGGAACACCTTGCAACATGAAGCGCATCCAGGAAATTGCAGATATCTATGGGCTCAAGGTGATTTACGACGCTGCTCACGCCTTCGGCGTCAAAAAAGACGGGGAAAGTGTTTTAAATGCCGGCGATATGAGTACCCTCAGTTTTCACGCCACCAAAGTATACAACACGGTAGAAGGCGGCGCACTTGTCTGCCACGACGAAGCCACAAAGAAGCGTATCGATTTTCTCAAAAATTTCGGATTCAACGGTGAAACCACCGTTGTTGCTCCAGGCATCAACAGCAAGATGGATGAAATTCGCGCCGCATACGGCCTACTGAATCTGAAGCAGGTGGATGCCGCCATTGCGAAGCGCAAGACAACCGCCCAAAAGTACCGAGCCGCATTGAAAGATGTTCCTGGTGTACGATGTCTGCAAGACATAGAGGGTGTACACCACAATTATGCCTACTTCCCTATTTTCATCGACGAGAAGGTGTACGGAATAAGCCGCGATGCACTTTATGCAAAGCTCAAGGAGCAAAACATATACGGCCGACGCTACTTTTACCCGCTCATCAGTACTTTCTCTGCATATAAGGGACTTGAATCAGCTAATCCAAAGAACCTCCCCATAGCCCACAAACTGGCAGATCAGGTGCTTTGCCTACCTATGTTTGCCGACCTTGATGAGAAAGACGTTGAACGCGTAATCAATGTGGTGTCAAAATGAAAAAATTGATGCTTTTGGGAGGAATTCGTTATTTGCAGCCCGTAATCAAGGCAGCGCATGAATTGGGCATCCGTGTAATTACTGCAGACTACATTCCTGATAACTTTGCTCACAAGTATTCGGACGAATATGTAAACGTAAGCATCATCGACAAAGAAGCCGTTTTAAAAATTGCGCGAGAAAAGAAAATTGACGGAATAATGTCTTTTGGAGTAGACCCCGGAGTAGTTACAGCATCTTACGTTCAAAGTCAAATGGGCCTTCCTGCATTTGGCCCCTTTGAATCCGTAGTAATTCTCCAAAACAAGGATAAATTCAGAAAATTCTTAACAGAAAACGGGTTTAACGTCCCATGGGCATATAGTTTCAATTCCGTCGACAATGCCCTAGCCGCCTCAGGCAAATACTCTTACCCCCTAATCGTAAAACCAACGGATTCCGCTGGAAGTAAGGGGTGCTCTAGAGTTGACTCGGTTAACGAATTAGCCAAGGCGTTAGCTTGTGCAATGAAACATTCCATTTCCGGGCATATTATCGTAGAAGAATTTATCGAACAATCTGGTTGTTCCTCTGATTCAGATTGCTTTTCAATTAACGGGAAGTTGGTATTCGCATCGTTTTCTGCACAGAGGTTCGACAAGAAGGCCGCCAATCCATACACACCTTCTGCATATAGCTGGCCTGCCACTTATACTGCTGACCAAGAGGAATACCTTCGTTCAGAATTGCAGCGTTTGCTCTCTTTGCTGAAAATGGATACTTCCGTCTACAACATCGAAACACGTGTCGGAATAAACGGCAAGCCATATATCATGGAAGTTTCCCCCCGCGGTGGCGGAAACCGTCTATCGGAAATGCTTCGCTATGCTACAGGCGTAGACCTCATAAAGGCAGCCGTATGCGCTTCTGTGGGCCTCCCCATTGAAGGTATAAAGCAGGAACCCTACAACGGCCATTGGGCCGAAATCATCCTCCATTCTGGAAAAGAAGGTGTGTTTGAGCAAGTTCATATCAATGACCACATTGCAAAAAACGTAGTGGAGAAAGATGTCTGGGTGACTCCAGGAACGACCGTAGACGGATTCAAAGGGGCCAACAATGCCATTGGAACATTAGTTCTCAAATTTGAAAGTGCCAACGAACTGGAGAACGTCATTTCATCTCCAGACTCCTTTGTGGATGTCGTCTTGAAATAGAAGCCAGGGAGTACAAAATGAAACGACCTATCGGCGGCTATTTTGAATGGGAATTCCCTCCAGTAAAACAAAGTCAACTGCATGAAAATGCCGTTCTACTCAATAGTTGCCGAAACGCACTCCAATACGTTCTTGAAAGGCTCCCAAATATTGCAAAACTCTGGATTCCCTATTTCACTTGTGAAGTCGTTCTTGAGCCACTAAAGAGACTTGGCATTCCCTACGAATTCTATCACGTCGATTCCAACCTAGAATTAGCGCAGGAAATAGCCCTTGACAAAGACGAGTTTCTCATCTACACAAACTATTACGGCATAAAAGACCATTACGTAAAAAATTTGGCATTCCATTATGGCAAGTACCTTATAATTGACAACGCCCAAGCTCTTTTTTCTGCTCCAATTGCAGGTTGCCATCAGGTATACAGTCCCCGAAAATTTATTGGCATGCCTGATGGGGGCCTTGCCATCACGCCATTAAAAGACGATTCAGCATCTCTGCCACAAGACCGTTCTTACAACAGATGCTCGCACCTGCTAAAGAGAATTGATCTGCACCCAACTCAAGGATACGCAGACTTTCAAAAAGATGACGAAAGCATTTCGGGCAAACCAGTATGTCGAATGAGTTCCATTTCTCAAAAGATATTTGAATCTGTCAATCTGAAATTCATTCGTCAACGTCGTCGTGAAAATTTCAAGATGCTGCACAAAGCTCTTAAGTTTGGAAACAAGCTATCAATACCGGCCATGCAATCTTTTTCCTGCCCTCTAGTGTACCCTTACTGGACGGATGACTGCTATCTCAAGAAAAAACTGATTGCAAACAGTATTTTCGTTGCCACCTATTGGCCTAACGTACTTGAGTGGACAAAGCCTTCTGACCTAGAGCACGAACTTGCAGACAATGTGGTGTGCATACCTATCGACCAACGGTATGGCGAAGACGAAATGAAATTTATAATAAACGAGGTAAACAATGTTTGAATCATTAAAAGGAAAAAAATTGCTCTTCTTAGGTGGAGTTCAGAGAGCATGTGCAATTGTAAAAAGAGCTCGCGAACTCGGTGTCTATGTAGTCGTTGCCGATTATAATGATGATTCTCCCGCAAAAAAAATTGCAGATGAAGCGGTCCTAATAAGCGCGACCGACATCGATGCTCTGACCGAATATTGTCTAAAGAACAATATTGACGGAGTCACAACCGCTTACGCAGACATCCTTTTACCAACCTGCCTAGAAGTCGGTAAAAGAATTGGCAAGCCGTTTTACGCAGACGAACTGATGATCAAACTTGCAACGGATAAGGTTGTCTTTAAGCAATATTGCGAAAAATATGACGTTCCTGTTCCGAAAACATACAACATTACAGCAGACGATTACAAGGAAACAGCCAAAAACATCTCGTACCCCGTCTTCATAAAGCCTACAGACGCCAGTGGCTCTCGCGGAGCGGACATTTGCTACGATTACGATGACTTCTGTAAGAAAATGGAATACGCATTGACTTTCTCCAAAAAGAGAGAGGTCACAGTCGAGGACTACTTGAGTGGAACAGAGTTTATTCTAGATTACATTCTTATTGACGGTGAAGCCTATATGCTTTCTATGGCGGACCGCTACACAAGCAAGGGCCGTCCTATAGCCATCAACAACCCCAACCTGATGGTATTGCCTTCCATGAATCTTGAGCAATACTACAAAGTTGTCGACCCTAAAGTAAAGAACATGTTCCGTGAACTAGGATTTAAAAATGGAGTCATTTTCCTGCAGGGTTATGCAAAAGACAACAAGATTACATTCTACGAAATGGGTTGCAGATTGGGCGGAACATGGCCCTATATCGACGAGGTATTCAGCGGATTTAACCCCATCGACCTTCTGGTTTCTCATGCCGTAACCGGCAAAATGCTCCCATATCGCGCAGACCCCTCCTCGATAACGCCCTTCTTCAACGGCATTGCTTCAATCATTTATTTCATATCCTCTCAAAAGAATGGAAAAATCGCAAAGGTAACCGGCCTTGAAGAGGTAAAAAAGATGCCGGAGGTTGCGACAACCATACAATACTATTGGGAAGGAGACTCATTCGAACTCGGTCGAATGACGGACGTCCTCTTTTTAGCTATTCATTTAACTGCACCTAATTACAACGCGCTCAACCTTGCCATGGAAGAAATCTATAAAAAGCTCGACTATTTGGACGAAAACGGAAAGTCTCTAATGACTTCTGTAATCCATCTAGACGATGCAACCCAACATGGCGTTCGCGTCTGTAAATCTAAGGAGAGCTAGACATGAAGATAACTAAAATTATCGTACACCCATTACGTATGCCACTGGTCCATCCTTATGTACTAAGTAAGGCATATGGCGTTCTGGTAGCATCGGATCAAATTTACATCGAGATCAAAACCGATGAGGGCTTTACCGGATGGGGCGAAAGCAATCCCTGGGCAGGATTTAGCGGTGATATCGCTGAATCCGTTGTATGCATATTGCAGAAACTAGTCGCCCCCGCACTTATCGGGAAAGACCCAACTAATATCAATGCCATTCACCAAGAATTAAATGGACTAATTGCCGGAAACAAAATGGTCAAGGCGGCAATTGATATGGCCTGCTACGATATTTTGGGCAAAGCTCTTGGCACACCGGTTCACAAAATCCTAGGCGGGAAAAAATACGATTCTATAAAGTGTTTCTGGTCTATTGGCGGAAGTACGCCTGCAGAATCCGCCGCCGAGGTTTTATCCGTGAAGGAAAAGGGATATTGGGGATGTATGATAAAAATCGGCACCGACTACAAGAACGACATCGCAAGAACTTTGGCCGTTAGGGAAGCTGTCGGTCCGAACTTTCCCCTTATCGCCGATGCAAATCAAGGCTGGGATTACGACACCGCTCTTCGCTACGGAAGAGGCGTAAAAGATGCTGATCTACTTTTCTACGAACAGCCGGTTAAAGCCTGGGACGTCGCAAGCCTGGCCAAACTGAAAAGAAACTTAAGTATGCCAATTTCTGCAGATGAAGGCGTTTCCACCATTCAAGAAGCTATGACACTCGTGAAATCTGAAGCATGCGATGTATTCAGTATCAAGCCTTCTAAACAGGGCGGAATTATGCCAACCAAGCAAATTTGCGAATACGCAACAGAAAACGGCATTCAGCTTTTCTTCAATTCCATGATTGAAGGCGGAGTCACACAGGCTGCAAGTTTAAACATTGCAGCAACATGCGATATCATGATGTCCACAGGGCATTCCTATTTTTCTACATTAAGGCACAAAGACGATGTAACAAATTTTGAAACGCTTGTAAAAAATGGTGTTACGACAATTCCAGAACAGCCTGGGCTAGGAGTCACAGTTTACGAAGACAAGGTTAAGCAATACGAAACCGATTGCGTAATCATAAAATAACAGGAGAAAACCTATGAAGACATGGGCTATTATCGGCGGAGGAAATGGAGGACAAACCTTTGCGGCACATCTCGCCATTCAAGGAGAGCGTGTTAGGTTATTTTCTAAATCACAAGAAAAAATCGATGAAATTAGCAAGACTAACACCATTACGCTGCATCATGGCCTTGAAGGCGTCGGTCATATCGAATTCGCCACTACCGACATAAAGCGTGTAATGGATGGTGCCGACAACATTGTGGTAGTTCTTCCGTCTACATGGCACGAAATGACCGCAAGGATGATTATCCCCCACTTGGTGGACGGCCAAAGCATCCTGTTGCTTCCGGAAGCTTCGTGCGGCGCAATCGCCTTCCGCCAGTATATGAAGGAAATGGGCTGTAAAGCCAACGTCGTCGTTGGTGCAGGAGCCACCTTGCCGTACGCAACGCGTCTCAATAAAGAAGGGGACGTCCATGTGTTCCAAATGAAAAATGAGGTGGAAATCGCAGCACTCCCGGCCACGGACAACGAAAAACTAAAAGAAGCTTTTGCAATTGCTGAACCTGTATTCATCCTCGTTCAAAGCACCCTAAAAACAAGCATTGACAACATCAACGCAATGATGCATGGCGCTCCTTCGCTTTTAAACGTTGCAAGAATCGAGGCAAAACCGTCCCAAGACTACGAATACTACCGCGAAGGCATCACCCCCACCATTTGTGATGTTCTTGAGCAAATGGATAAAGAACGAATTGCCGTTGCCAAAGCCTTCGGGTTTGAACAAAGAACCCTTCGCCAAGAATACATCGATATGTACTCTTGCGGCACCCAGGATAATTCGCTTTACGAATTGCTTCAAAACTGCAATGCTTATGACGGTCTCAAGGCGCAGAAAACACTCAAGACGAGGTATATCCTGGAAGACATCCCGTTCTCTCTCGTACCCATCAGCGCACTCGGTCAAATGGTGGGCGTAGCCACACCCGTCATAGACACCATCATCAAGCTTGGTAAGATTATGATTGGAGGCGATCTCACCGAAGGCAGAACCGCAAGGCACCTCGGTATTGACGGAATGACCGCAGACGAGCTTAAAAAAATGATTTACGGATAGTATTCAGTCATGTCGTCGTTTTGCCATAAAGCAAAACGACGACATGTAATTACGCAATTCATTCTCATTAGACAGCATTGTTTTCGCATTCTTTTTTTCAATCCGCGAAATTTATAAGCCTAAAGTCATTATGAAAGTTGTTCATGTGTGTGTTGACGAAAAATTTATTGATTGCGCAATCAACGCTTTCAACAAACTAGAAGGAGTTGATTCTTACTACTTCGTTTACACCCAAAACCAGACCCTAAAATACATAAAAAACAAAGATGTCCTAATTTTCAATTCTGAAACAGAATTAGTTGATGCCGTCAACAAGGCGAAATGCGCATACGTAATAATCCATTCACTCTGCCTAAATTATGCGCACATCTTACAGATAAAACCTAAAATCATCTGGAATTCTTGGGGATTTGATATTTATTCTGATTGCTTCGATTCCATAAAAAAAGCAATACCGTTGTCTCTTTACAAGCCAATTTCCAGAAACGTCTTAAAAAGCCTCGAGAAAAAATCTTTCGAAGAGAAGATATTTTTTCTTCTTAAACGAATAAAGAAAAAAATTGTTGACGAAAGGTTATACAAAGCAGTGGTGCATAAAGCTGCATACCTTTCAACCATCATTCCACCAGAATATGATTTAATTCATAAGCAGTACAAACATATAAAGTTTTGCCCTTTCAGATACCTCGATGACCTTAAAGAAGAGGACTTCTATACACCACCAAAAGAAAATGAGAACGTGGATGCTAAAAAAATTTTATTAGGCAATAGCAACGACCCTTCAAACAATCATCTTGACATTCTTCACAAATTAAACAGCCTCAACAAAAAATACGAAGTAATCATTCCATTTAGTTACCCAAACAAAGCTACTAAATATATAGAATATGTATTGAACAATAGCAGCAAGTTCGATAACCTAAAGATTACTTTTTTAAGAGATTTTATGTCCATGGACAGGTACTTCGAAATATTAAAATCGTGCCAATCGGCAATATTTGGACACATTCGGCAACAAGCCGTAGGAAACGTTTCCGGCATGATTAATTTGGGCAAAAAAGTATTTCTTTATGAAGATTCTACGCTTTATTCCTATTACAAAAAAGAAGGCTATAAAATTTTTTCTATAGATCACGATCTAGAAGCGAACAATATTGAAGTTCCTCTAAACATTAATGATAAGAAAGCAAATCATCAGAAAAACATGGCTAGCCGCAATTATTCAAATTTTATAAAAAAATTACAATCTTTTTTTGATAATTTGCCAAATGATTAGCCCGCTTTACCAGTTTAATCTAAATAAGAATCATTTATGGATTTGTAGGTTTTTATAGTGGATTCATGAACGACCATATTCATTACCGGTTAAGTTAAATATATCCCTTTTTCTTGTTAAGTGGTATACCCTTGTGGTCTAGGCAGCCTGTTTTGACAGCCTATATTCCACCGGAGTCATGTACCCCAGCGAACTATGGAGCCGTTTCCGGTTGTAGAACAGCTCGATGTACCTGAAAACGGCCTCCCGCACGTCTTCGATGTCCTTGAAGTCACGCCTGTAGGCCATCGAAAATCACTTCGTGATTTATGTTTCTGCGCCTCGGTCATGTGCAAACAAGTTTGCCCGCGACACTCGGCTTGCAACAAACTCCTTCTTGAAGCTTGCAAAGAAACTTTCCGTGCAGGCGTTGTCATAGGGACACCCCGGTGCGCTAATCGAGGGCGTTATCCCGTTCTCCGAGAGCATCGTACGGTAGCCCATGCTACTGTACTGCACGCCACGGTCGGAATGGAAGATGAGCCCGTCGTGATGGCCGCGTTGCATGATGGCATTGGACAACGCGCGCTTGACAAGTTCCGTGTCAATGTTCTTGCTTACGGCGTAGCCCACCGCCTCCTTGTTGCACAGGTCCAACACCACGGCAAGGTACACCCAGCCAAGCGCAGTCTTGACGTAGGTGATGTCGCCGGCCCAGACGGCGTTCAGGCTGTCGGGATCGAAATTACGCTGCACCAGGTTCTCGCTGTACATGGCATCGCATTTGCCCTTGCGGTAGGGTTTCCACTTCCTGAGTGTGACTGGATAGAGCCCGTTCTCGCGCATGATGCAGCGCAGTTTGCAGAAGCCCCTGCACCTCAGTCATGCCCATAGGCAAACAAGTTTGCCACGGTCACGACATTCGGCTTTCAGGAATTTTTTTTAGGAGTTTCTCCAGTTCCCTGTTCTTGGCTACAAGTTCCTCAACGGACACCTTGTGGATTCGCCGTTCCTTGCGGTACTCATTTACCCACCTGCCGACTGTATTGACGCTTGTAGCGTCCGCAGCTGCGTTCGGTCATGCCCGACCACAAGCAAGCTTGTGTCGGTCGTGACTCTCGGCTTGTTGATTTTTGCCATTGTTTTACCTTTTGGGGCTTGCGCAATGAATATGGTAGCTTATGCCACCCTCTTATTAAACTCCTGCATGGTCCAATTCAGTAATAGAATCCCCAATAAAACACAGATCCGTATCTTCATATTCGTTAGAACAGGCTAGCAGTAAGCACACGTCTAAACTAAAAAAACACATCTCAATAAGCCATGCATCAATTCGATTCCAAATTGATTTTGACAATAACAGGAAAATGGTCTGACGGAAAGCGATCTTCGCCATGTTGATCTAGATAAGTGTCCAAAAGAACGTTATACTCTAACACATTTATTTTATTCGTTACCAGAATAAAGTCCAACCGCACATCAGAATTATAATCATTTCTAAACTTATTAAAAGTCCCTGCAGTTTTTATCTTTTTTTTCGCCACATCAAAGCTGTCTTCAACAATACCAGAGCTTGCCAAAATTTTATAACCTGGACTATATTGATTGAAATTCAAGTCACCCATAACAATAACCGCAGCATTTTCTCCGGCTATTTCGCGAATCTTGCGAAGTAGCATCTTGCAAGATTCCCGTTCAACTTCACCGCCAGCATAATCCATATGTGTATTAAACACCCAAATAGATTGGGATGTCGCCCGTTCCACCAACCTCACCCATGTACAAGAACGAATATACTTTCCATTCCAACCAATCATCGGAACATCTTCCTGCTGCGCAAGATAGAACATTCCGCTTTCTAATTCAGAAAATCTTTCTTTCTTGTAAAAAACAGTGTTAAATGTGCCAAGCATGCCATTTTCATGATTCGGGAAACCTTTCCTTAAAAAATAAGGCAGTTTCAAATTCAATTCATTTAACTCTTTATTAAAATCTTCTTGAACTCCCCAAATATCAACGTCATTTAATCGCACCATCTTCACAATTGCTTCGCGGCGATTGCTCCAAATATTCCCTGCAAGAGAATCTTCCCTCACATTAATACGAATATTCCATGTAGCAACATTAATTGGTTCAGCATAAGACGCCCCTACAAAAGAGCAAAAAAAGGAAAGGGCGATAAAAAATTTTTTCATAATCTTTAATTTTAGCCTTCTCTAGCAAGAGACTAAAGTACAACAAACAGAAATGTACAAAAAATATTCATCCACTCACAAAGCGAACTAGACCATTTAGTTCAATTCAAGTCTTTTCTGTCCGATCATAAACAGTTCCTTTGGAAATTAAATTATCTTTAAAATATGGGAAATTCTACCGCTAACCCCTATCTTCCAAATCAGCGATACGCCTTCGTAGACATTGCAAAGGGATTTGCAATTATCGCTGTCGTTTTGTGGCACATCAACTTCGCCAGTGACTTTAACGTAGCATTCCCCTTAAAAACAATTCTTGGCGGTGGCTGGCACGTGCCTGCATTCTTCATTATTTCAGGATTCTTTTTAAAAGAAGAACGTTTATTAGCACCATTTCATTTTGCAAAAAGCAAACTCAAAACAATTTATTTATGGACCATCGCGATTTACATCCCCGCCATTTTAATGCATAATTTTTTCTTTAAAATCGGGTTTTATAGTAGTGGACCAAATCTTGGATATAGCCAAACACTGCAACCTTATACTTCCATAGATTTCATCAAAAAAGTTATTGAAGCACTGTTATTTGCTGGAAGAGAACCCATCGTTAGCCCCTTGTGGTTTGCATATGTTTTATGCCTTGCCCTAATCGGCTATTCATTAATAACTTTTTTCTCTCAAAAAATCTGGAAAGACAAATACCCCATGGCACGGGCATGTATTTGTCTATTCTTATCCACAGTATCCAGCGTACTTTCTAATCATTTTGATTGGACAATAAATAGATTCAGCAACACCCTCGTAGTTTTATCACTCCTTTGTTGCGGACAATACCTATTCCAAATCAAAAAAGTCAAATTCGATTCCCTTCCCATTTTTTTATGCGCTGTCATCTTGTCGTGGCAGAATTTTTTATTCAACGGGAATATCCTTTTAAACGACAATAAGTTTCATGATCTATTCCACATCGCAATCGGATCCACCTGTGCCCTATATGTCATCTGCTTCCTATCGAAAAAAATAGAAGGTTCTCTTTTAGGTAATGGTATTCAGATTGTTGGAAAAAAATCCTTTTATATCATGGGATTACATCTACTGGCATTTAAAGATGTCACAAGCATACTTCACGAAATAGACGAGTCCGTAAACCTCGCCCGACTGACCCCACTCACAGACAACAACGCATTGCTCATAGCAATTTACCTTGTTGCCGGAGTCGGCTTACCTATTATTTTTGCTTATTTATGGGAATTTTTGTACCACATGGCTGCTAGCAGAATTAAAGCGATTTTTTGTAGACGAAATTTACCGTTATCCTAGTTGTCGACTTGCACCCCTTTTCCAGAGGCGTAGAAACCTCCGGTTTCAAAACAATATGAGGCAAGTCAAAAACTACGCCTGCATAGGCACGCCTTTCTAAATCCCTATAATCAGCCTGATTCTTTATCCCAAGAAAAAGCCCCACTTCTTCCAAGGGAATCGCCTGCACCCAAGCATTATAAGCGCTTTTAGACTTTAAATCACTATCATAAAAGGGTTGAATCATAGCCCCAATCTGAAGAAGCCGATTCACTATATTGTATTTCAACACCAACATGGCACCAACATCATAAAAATCACCATTGTAACGGCGACCATAGTAAAGCGCATAGGCCCCTTTAAACCCCAAGTTAAGATAAAACGTGTAAAAAGCTGCTGCCCTTGCATATTGAAGTTCGACTTCTTCAACAAAGAAGGAATTCTCCAAGGCTACGCCCCAATGCTTTGTATTCTCGTAAGCAGCAAAAGCGTACTTCGAATTACGCATGCCCAACATATAGTAAGACGCGAAGGACGAGGATATAAACAACAAGCAGCAAATAAGAACAAGTCGGATTTTCATAATTTTTCCCGCACCCTCCTAGTTAAAACCTCATAGCCTTCGGGACTTGGATGCAGACCATCATACAACAGGTCTTCATCTATTTCGTACCCTTCATCAAGAAAATAGGGATACGCGTTGACATAAGTAAATCGCAGTGTAGAAGAACGCAAAGAATCCCTCAAAACGGCATTCTGCAATTCTATATTCTGATTCACAGAAGTATCTTGCTTGCCGAAATAATTTCGAGGCAAAATTGAAACAACTACCAGCCTCTCTGCATTCATTCTCCTAGCACGTTCCATAAACAGTTTCGCAAAATAGCTCCGACTCGGTTCCGCTTTTAATTCATCTAAACGAATCGTGCCAATATCATTCGTTCCAATCAAAATTACCGTTGTAAGCCCTTTACAATTCGATACATCCCATTTATCAATATCCGAAATCTTAGCACCAACAACAGCATATTTTTTTATACTATATCCAGGGAAAAAAAAGTCCAAATCCCATTGATGCGTTATGGAATCACCAATAAAGCATAATTCTGAGTCGCCTTCATCAAAAGCACAGGCTCCTAAAACACACATTAAAGCAATCAAAAAGATTCTCATAGGTATAAATCAGGTTTTCGCTTTCAACACGTCGTTCTTCAAATTTGAAAGAAATCCCCTTACAGTTCCCTTCAAACCTATAGTTTTCACAACACGAGAACAATTGCTCATTCCCGTCCACAGAGACTTCTTTAACAACAAATAGAACCAGTATTCAACGTGCTTCGCCCTATATTGTGCACACCCGTTTTCAATCAATAAACCTTCACATTTTAACGCAACATCAAGCCTACATTGCAAAGCTTTTACAGAAGATGCTTTAATCAGAGAATCACTTCTGTACGTATAATTGTATATGCGGGAATCTACATAATCAATATTTTGAGCTAGTAGCGATATTCGCGTACTAAACCAGGCATCATTACTCCATTGCGTTTCATCGAATCGCACCTGGTTTACTTCAACAAGCTCACGCCGAATAAACTTGGCCCAAGGAGCATTGCGTCTATACAGAATATAACCATTGTCGTTTTCTTTTTTTGCCAAATCAAAAATAGAATTCGCCTTATGCTCAAAATCTGCAATTTGCAAGGAATCTGAATCCCTATAATTCATCTTAAAAAACACAAGATCGCAATCTCTTTCCTTGAAGGCATTCATTTGCGCATCGAGTAATTCCACATCAAAGAAGTCATCACAATCTGCAAATACAAGCCATTTCCCAGAAGCTTTCAAAAGGCCAACATTACGCGCATGGCCAGCACCCAGCCCCGTTTTATCTAAGACGACCTGAACATTCTTTTTTTGAAGGCCAGGAAATTTTACAAAATCAACAACAATTGGATCACTATTATCGTCTACGATTATCGTTTCAACATCATCCCGATCAGGAATCGAATCAAGGCACCTCTGCAAAAGCTTCGGCAAATTCTTGTGCGGGATGATGATGGAGTAATTATACACGGTTAAATTTCAAAAGTAGACTTATTAGGAAGCAGTTTATCAAATATCTTTATAAGTTCATTTTTCAACTTTTCAAAATCCATGTTCGGATCAGAATCATTCAAACAAACCATCGGTTCCTTTTGATTCAAAATTATCTTTTCTATCTCTGGCATGGCCGATTCCGATATTTCCAAGAATCGCCCTCTATGTTTACATGGTACAAAACTTCCCTCAGCAAAACGCCAGTACCTAAAGAGCCAATTTGTCACGTCGTCGTTTTGTCTAAACTTATGAGTCGTTGTCTTTTCAAGGACCTCTTGCTCCTTATTCCAAACTTCTTCCATGAGCGACTTTGTGTGCGCACTCGCAAGATGGTCATCATAAAAACCCGTAAATTGTCCCCAAGGAATTAACGCAAGCGTTCTATAAATGTCGGCACCATACCTCACAGACAAATACTTATTGAAATTTCGTTTTAAGCAATCTTTTTTTGAAAAATTTCTGTTCACAATCGCAATGTTATTTGCCCTTAAATTGAACAAAGTTTCTCCATTCGGAATAAGAGCGTTGAAAATTGCTCTATCGCACGGGAGTCCCCTTTGAAAAAAGAAATCCGGTGACAAGTTTTTCAAAACAAAAACATCATCATTGAAATAAACAAAATGCTCCGCCAAACCAGGAATTCGATGCAAATTGATTTCTAAAGGATTACAACTAAATACCGGCAAGGCTTTGGAAGGTAAAAAATCAGAATGATTTACAATATGTAATTTCGGATGATTAATATTCAAAAAATGAGGCAAATGCCCATAGGTTACAAAATGAATCCTATTTACCCACGGAGTAAATTTTTCAACGGCCCTAAACCAATACTGCAAATTTTCCCAATCACGGAACCGAACAACTGATTCAGGAGAATAATTCGGATCCCATTTGTTTTTTTCAGCACGCCATACGGGATCATTCCCATCAACCCAAGGAATAATAAAATCTATCGGTTCTTTCATGTTATAGCCACTGTCTCAAAATATACGACGAATAAGGATAAGTCTCTTGAAATCCGCTATATATAAATAAGTAATACCAATAAATAAAATAATATCCTAATCCCCCAAAGCCCACCATTTTCTGCTTAAATTTATCCAAATGAGCGCAGATAAAAGGCAAAGCCAAAATCTGAACCATAGTAAAATAACTCATGATTCGTTCAGCATCGTTTCCTATAAACTCACGAGCCTGTGTTGCAACAACCATCACAACTAAAGAAAAAGCCAAAAAAATCGTTTCCTTTTTAAAATAATGCTTTCTAAATACGAAAAATAGTATTGGTATTGGAAGCGTCATCAAAAAACGGGTTATAAAAAATCCATGAGTACTATCCTTGAAATAATGGGCGAAATCGGCATTCAATCCAATTGTTGCAAGAACCAAATCCACAGATCTTTGTATAAGTAAAGACGCCACTATGCCCAGAATCACCATAAACCACATCAGTTTGTATGACTGCGTCCTTCTAAAAATCACTAGTAATGGATAAATCGCAAACGCAATGAATGCAGAAATATGGAAAAAACAAGCCAATCCAACAATTAGTAAAAAAGGCAACAATTTACGTTTATACGCAAACGCGCAAGCGAATAAAACAATAGCACAGGCAAGGCTTTGCCTCATTTGGTTTAGAGATATATTGTAGTATGAAAAATAATATACTAAGAGAGCAAGCCAAATAGGCATCCTGTTCTTAAACACAAGCAAAGTCTTCATTACAAAGAACATCTGCAAGGCCATCAATACTCCAAAAAAAACGTTATAGCTATTCGTGAACCGGCTCACCACGTAATTGAGCATCAAATACCCCGGCTCCATACGAATCATCCATGAAAGATCTATCTCTGAATACCACCTGCTTTGAGCCGCATCCAAAAAACAATCTTTTCCGTACACCAAGACATCCGAACCTATACAATCATCGCGGGCACCCGCAATTAAAGCTACTGGAAAAATCGCAAGCAACACAAAAAACCAGCGTTGCTTCGCATCGTCTGCCTTTGTCGCTTTGTAAAAAAACAACGTTGAAAGGATAAATATAATGATATATAACGCCAAAACTACAACTCTTTTAAATAGACGGGAATCGATTTACTTTGATACCTTTCAATAAAACAGTCCTTATAGGCAGAACGTCCATTACAATCCAAAGAAAGAGCATTCATCGCCTTGTCATAATCTGCAGGTAAATGCGCAAGCAACATGAAATCTGAGAAATCCTGCGAAATACCTTCAAAAGCATTTTCATTTCCAATAACAGGTGTGCCGCAAGCAAGAGATTCAACAACCTTAACCTTCACACCAGCACCCGAAAAAATCGGAGAAATAACAGCCCTGCTGTTAGCTATTATATCATACGGATTATCAACAAATCCTAGATAATCCACATTTGAAAGACCGTTTACGTAAGCTTTAAAGTCATCGGGCAGGCCAATGCCGATAATAGAAAAATTCTCATTCTTTGGTCGATTTTGGTATACATTATCAAAAAACCATTTCAAGCCATCGAAATTATCTGGCCGTTTCCATTTCCCAAAAAAGACATACCTATTCTCTATTTTCTGAGGCTTAGCATTTACAATATTGCTATCCAAGTAGAAATTCGTGTAAAGCGACGGCAGTCCATACGCACTCTTCACCAAATCAACATCTTTTTGGCTAAATGTAAAGATGGTCAATTTCGGCATATGCATCAGACGGCCTTCGGAAAGTCTCACAAATTTTGCAACAAGACCGCCTTTATGGCCGTAGCGTTCCGCCATGACGTCGTGCGACATCAAGATTTTTTTGGCTTCCGGGAAATACCTACCGTACAAAAGCATCTGACTATGGTCCAAATACAGCAAGTCGTAAGAATTCTGCTTCCAGGCTTTTTTTAGGAAGCGCAGCAACCTGTAGCTAAAGCGGATAGAGAACGTCGGGTGAAGCGTCGGATGCTTAACACTATTCCAGAGCTTTACAAGCGTGGAGTTCTTGCAGACTTTTAGGACGCGGACATTCTCATTCGGACACACGTACTCTTTATCAAAAGAATATTTGTAATACACCAGATCAATCTGATTTTCTTTGGACAGGTCCTCAAGCAGCAATCTGGTGAATTTTTCTCCACCCGCCCTATCACTCGGCACATACGGCGTCAGAAACAATATTCGCATAAATACCTATTCGTGTGTTTTCCAATAGTTTTTATTCAGAGCGAATCGAATTCTAGTCTTTTTTGACAATTTCTTGTATCGGGCTCCCAACTTATTCGCCAAAAGCTTTGTCGCACATTCAAGAACATAATAGCCTGCAGCGATAAACCGTCCCCGCCTCACCAATTGCAAAAGAATCCACTTCACCATCTTTATACCTTCAGATGCAGCGGACACATTGGCAAACAGGTCATCGTTCATTTTCATGAAGGCGGCGACATCAAAATTTCGAGTAAACTGTTGCTTTAGGGAATAATTGTGGGAATGATAAACTCCGGCAGTACCCACATAAGCAATCTTGTAACCGGCAAAGATAAACTGGGCGGCAATTTTCATGTCCTCGTTCACCAGGATATCCTTGTCAAAGCCGGCGATGGCATTGTACGCCGTCCTCCGATAAGCGGAGCAACAATCCGACGAGAAGAACGTCTTGACACCCAGATGCGGCAAGTCCTCCTTGCTACGGACAAACACATGCTCCGGGTAATTGAACTCGCGATTCAACTTTTCCGTCACGGTGGCATCATCCCTTGCAATCTGCCTTCCGCTGGACATCGCGATTTTTTCATCGTCCGCAAAGGGAGCTATCAAGTTCGCAGCATAGTTTTCATCGACGGGCAAAGCGTCCTGCGTTAAGCAGAGAATAATATCGCCTGTCGTTTTTTGAATGGCCATATCACGAGTGCCGCCATGATTAAAATTCCTGCGTTCAACATTAAGAACGGTCACACCAGCAAAAGACTTGGCGATTTCGACGGTCTTGTCTGTAGATTCCGAATCTATGACGACAATCTCGTTGAACTTTATCGTCTGGGACAAGAGCCTTTCAAGGAGAGCGCCGATGAAGCGTTCCGCATTTAACGTAGGAATAACGACACTCGCACTCATGCCAGCTCTTTCTCCCCGCAATCCTTGAACCAATCTGCGAAGGCTTCTTCCAGTGAGAACTTTAACGGATATTTTTCCGACAGGGCCTTGCCACAGATGTTGGTGCTGACCATAAGCTTTTTAACGCGATCGGGACATATACCCAAGCCGAGTCCGCCGAGCATTCCGCCAATATGGGCAGCAAACATCATAGGCTTTTTGGGGATATAGGGAACGCAGCGATTCATCTTCGTCGCCTTGAGCATTGCCTTGACAATGGTTTCGATCGTAGGGGCCGGATAAGAACAGCAATTGTACAACTGGAACCTATCGGAATCGTTAGCCATCAGCCACATCACGCGGACCAAGTCCTTCACGTAGATATTCGCCTTGATTGTATCCTTACGGCCGGCATAGGCAAAGCGGCGCTTTTTCAATCCCGCATACAGACGGGTCATGTTGCCGTGTTCGCCCGTACCAAAAACAATTCCCGGCCGAGCAATGGACAGCTTCCGATTCGGGCCACCCGCAAGCCATGTCTGGTGTATTTTTTCAGCCACCAACTTGGAAATGCCATACGGGGTATTTGGGGTTGGAAGAGTTTCCTCGGTCTTGACGTCTTCGGACGCCCCGTATGGGGCGATGCTACTAGTAAAAACAATGTTGTTGATACCATGCGTCTCGGCAAACGCACAAACATTTTCCGCACCTCGGATATTCGTTTCGAAGTAAGCCCTGTCAGGATGTCCCGGAGTACGATGGACCGCAGCAAAATTGAAAATGATAGTATCCGAACCGAAGTCACCTTCAAGATCTATCGGATTACGCACATCCACCTTGCATTCAAATGGGCTCGACCCATCTGCCAAAATATCGGCCACATAAACCATCAATTCCGGAGCAGTTTCCTTCAAAAAAGAAACCAAATGCGAGCCAATAAAGCCCTTGCCACCAAAGATCACGACATTCTTACAAGTGACCATAATACCAACTTCTTACTCCGCCTTCCCCTTACCAATGCTGGACACCTCGAAACCAATCTTACGGAGAGCGTCAGCATCCAAGATGTTACGTCCGTCAAACACGAAAGCGGGCTTGGCCATGGAGCTGTAGATTCGTTTCCAATCCAGCTCGGCAAAGCATTTCCATTCGGTGCAGACCACCACGGCATGAGCACCTTCGGCAGCCTTGTAGGGGTCTTCTTCAAATGTCACCTGGTCCAGCACATCCTTCAAATCACGCTTGGCATCGGGAATGGCCTTCGGGTCAGTCACCACCGGCATCGCATGTTCATTGAGCAGGTCACGGACCACCAAGTTCGCCGGACTTTCGCGAGTGTCACCGGTATTGGCCTTGAAGGCAAAGCCGAACACCGCAATTTTCTTACCGGCGATGGTATTGAACATGGTTTCCAGCATGCGGTCCACCACGCGGTGGGTCTGCCATTCGTTAATCTTCACCACAGATTCCCAGTAGGCGGCCACCTCAGGGAGTCCGTAGTAACCGCACAGGTACACCAGGTTCAAAATATCCTTCTTAAAGCAACTACCGCCAAAACCGATAGAGGCCTTGAGGAACTTGGAGCCGATACGGGTGTCCTTGCCCATCACAAAAGCCACCTCGTCCACGTCGGCACCGGTCTTTTCGCAAAGGGCACTGATGGAGTTGATGGAGCTGATGCGTTGTGCCAGGAAGGCGTTGGCGGTAAGCTTGGTCAGTTCGGAACTCCAGAGGTTCGTAGTAAGGATTCGGTCACGGGGAACCCAGTGGGCATACACGTCCACCAGTTTCTGGCAAGCGGCAAGTCCCGACTCCGTCTGGTGGGACCCGATAAGCACGCGGTCCGGTTCAAACAGGTCCTTGATGGCGGTTCCTTCGGCCAGGAACTCCGGATTGGAAAGCACTTCAAAGTGTAGGCCCTTGTCGTTGCTGTTCAAGATTCGTTCCATGGCGGCAGCGGTACGCACCGGCAAGGTGGATTTTTCCACGATAATCTTGCCTTCATCGGCAATTTCCAAAATATTGCGAGCTGTCTTTTCCCAGTACTGCAGGTCCGAGGCCTTACCGGCGCCATGACCAAACGTCTTTGTGGGAGTGTTCACAGACACAAAGATAATGTCCGCTTCCTTGATAGCTGCCGGAATGTCGGTGCTAAAGAAGAGATTGCGGCCACGGGCACGCTTTACCACGTCGTCCAGGCCGGGTTCAAAAATCGGGAGGTTTTCGCTATTCCAGGCATCGATACGAGCCTGGTTGATATCCACCACAGTCACCTTCACATCGGGGCACTTGTCGGCGATAACGGTCATGGTGGGGCCACCGACGTAGCCCGCACCAATACAAAGAATCTTGGTATTGAAACTCATAGTAATTACAATGTAGAAAAAAGCCCTGTCGTAGGCACAAACGCAGCACAGGATTCTTCGTGCATCGCACTCAGAATGGCGATAATGAGCGCTAAACAGCTATTCCCCGACAGCCTTGAAGCTCTTGGGGATATTCAGGCGCCAGGTGCCCAGGCTGAAGGGTTTTCCGTGGGTCACTTTCTTGATGAAAATTTCAAGGAAGACTTTTCCGTCCCGCTCGAAACGTATGTTCTTGGGCATGGTGCAGCCTTCGAGGGTCCCTTCGTCCAAAAAGACGGTCTTTTCCGGCTTGCCGTCGCGGCCCGTGCGCAAGAGCCACTGGACGCGTCCGTCTTTTTCGCCGTAGCTGAACAGGCGTCCGGTGGATTCCTTCGCGCTCACGACGGTCACGCCCGACGAATCCTTTGACCCGGTTTTCTCGAAGCGCTCCGGAAGAAGCTTGCCTTCGAAGAGGGCCGCGACCTGATGGATATGCACCAGCGGGAGCGTGTTGTCGTTCAGGAGGCCCACCATGTAGCCGTTTCCCTTTACGTAGAGCTTCTCTGTCGGGAACACCATCTGCCAGCCGGATTCTGTCCACAGCATAGAGGCGACACCGATTCCCAAGGGGCCCGTCAGTTCAAGCCTGTATCGTTTTCCCGGTACAGAGAAAAGCACGGCGTCGAACTCCTGGACCTTGCCATCTTCTTGGGTGATGTTCAGCTGGAATTTCGCCCGCAGACTGTCGGGGCGGGCCTGCTCCTGGGCACATGCCGCAGAACCTTCGCAGGCGCCTGCGGCGCCACGGCTCCCGGCGCAGCCTGCCAGAAGCACCGCGGCAGCAAACGCGAAGAAGATGGTGTATGTTCCGAGGCCTTTCATTTTCACAGGTAGATCCTCGCCTCCGCGAGGATGACGTCAGCGGTGGTTTTTCAAAAATTCCTTGGCGGCCTTGTTGTTGGGCCTGAGTTTGAGCACCAGCTTGTAAGACTTGACCGCATCGGCGGTCTTGCCGAGCCCCGCCTGTATGGCGCCCATGTGTTCCCAGTAAACGTAGTCTTCCTTGAAATTTTCAGACTTTATCTGCTGCATCACGGCGTAGGCTTCTTCGAATTTTCCCTTGCGGTAGAGCCCCCAGGCCTTTGAATCCAAGAACGCTTCCGACGGAGCCTTGCCCTTTTCGAGTGCAAGCGCCTTGTCCACCAGCGCAATTCCCTTGTCCACTTCTTCGGGAGTGCGGTTCAGGTCGATAAGGGAGTATCCGTAGTAGTTGTACACTTCGGGCCTGTCCAGCTCGCCCCTGTCCGGGGCGGTCAGCAGGTATTCGAACAGCTTGAAGG
>Ga0310691_10001953_pt1 | contig 29424 bp, 56 predicted proteins | sample 176DNAGHGlowgp2_FD_203887 | JGI IMG/M metagenome (GOLD analysis project Ga0310691, IMG submission 203887) | Sheep rumen microbial communities from Palmerston North, Manawatu-Wanganui, New Zealand - 1766 DNA GHGlow gp2 (v2) (version 2) | ecosystem: Host-associated > Mammals > Digestive system >... | reverse complement strand
ATGGGATGTTTTATTGTTAGGAGAAGAAGTTGCCCATTATACAAACGAATGGACAATTGCGGAAGTGTTGAAAGACTATTTTAGGAATTTTGAAAGAAAAAATAATTGGAAAAATATTGAATATTATACCAAAATATAATCGTTTTGGCATACAATTTGCATATAATTATAGTGAACAAACAAACACAAAAACACTATGGAAGTACACATTAGATTAAAAGGAAATCTTTACTCGTTCAACACACATTGCAAAACCTTAAAGGAAGCAATGGAAACCTATCCAATTTGTGCAAAAAGAAGTTGGATTGCTGAATGGTGGAAGGAATAGTTTGGCACGATATTTGTAAAGTAATAAGTACGAACACTTAAAGGATAAGTAGTATGAGAACAAGAGACAAGCCCTAATAAACAATAATCGGATTTTTAATTTGAGTTTTATATAGTAATAATACTGAACTATGAAAAACATTAGAGGCCAGCCGTAAGACAAAAATTATAATTATATATCGGTTATTGTAAGAACATTGTTTAATCACTAATAAGTCCGTAGTATGGCAAGAGCATCGCCGAAATAAAACATTATATATATCTAATTAAAAAGCCCGTGTTTGGTTCTAATATGTTAGATATATGGCAATAGGACAAAAGACCTATATAATGCGTCCGTAACTCAGTTGGTAGAGTACCACACTTTTAATGTGGGAGTCGTGGGTTCAAGTCCCACCGAGCGCACACTTTGGCACGATATTTGTAAGGTAATAAGTACAAACAATTAAAAATTAAAATTATGCTCAACACAACTGCAAATAGATTCAACAAGAAAGAAGATTTCGTAAAGTACGGAAACGCCATCATTGGTGGATATAAAACCATCATCTCCGTTTTCCAAATCATTGCCGAAAGCGCAAAGAAAATGGAAGGCAAGGTTTTCAACAAGCGTTTCCAAACCGAAATTGAAAACCGCTTGAAAGAGTGCAAAATCGGTGCTAACATTGGCATTTCTGACCCTTATAATATGGGTTACAAAACATTGAAGATTTACCTTTTCAATCGTGACACGCAAATCAACGGAAGCACGATTTACTTTGACAATGAAATATATCACACAAGCATCCACAACTGCGAGAAGGCGTTTGTCAACGAGGAAGGGCGCATTGTTGCCGAAGGTGCCGAAAATGAGTGTAACGAGCAAATAAGACTTTGCAACGAGCAAATTGGCAAGTGGGAAGATGCCATCGAAAACTATGACCGCTATAAGGAGCAAGTTGAAAATGCAGTGAAACAACTTGGCGAGGCATTGAAGGGCTTGAACGGATTTTTCAGACCTTCCCAAATTGATTCCTATGATTGGGAAAAGGCGATTGGATTACATTGATAGGGTTTTTAAAGCAATAAAATGAACATTTGAATTTCGTGGGGACAAAAAAAGTTTCCACGATTTTCTTTTTTTGTGACTTTTGGCACACTTTTTGCCTATTATTGTAGTGTATAACTTTAATTCAAATTATTATGTTACTTGCAATCATTGACCACAAAGAGCATCAGTTATTCATTGAGAATGCGGATAATAACGAAATTGAAACAAAATACAAAGGTGAGGCGGAAGATTATATCCGTGACAAATACGGATTCGGTGACGATGATTTGTTTTCGTGGGAATATCTTACTGAAAGAATTGAAATTTTTGGCGCAAAAAATAGTGATATTCTAATTCATTTCAATTAGTTTGGTATAGTTTTTGTATTATATTATGGTGTAACACTAAAACAAAAAAACTATGATTTACACAAACGGACAAGGAAAAGAGTATTATTATTTCACACCCGTGAAAGGTAATTTTGGCGGTGCTCAAATTTGTGATGTTTGGGGAGGCGCAATTGAAAAAACTGCAATTCTATGGAAGAAAACAAATGGTTTTTCCCATACTTTTGTCTATGACCTAAACCACAATTTTGTTGGCGAGTTTTAAAAGTTTGGCACGGATTTTGTAAGTAGTATAAGTGTAACAAATTAAAATCAAAAGCAATGAAGAACACCACAATTAAATTTGAAGTTGAAGGCATCGGAACTATCAATGTTTCCGCAACTATGAAGGGAGAAAGCAAGGGCAACAAGCAATTTAATTTGCCCCACTATATGTATAATTTGAAGATTTGGAGCGAACACGGAAAAATGAGTGTGACCTTCCACGATTCCGCTTGGAACTATTCACACAATGTGAAGAAGTTGAACGAGGAAGCCCTTCGTGGTGCATTGGATTGTATTTTGGGCGATATTTCAATGTACCTTAACGATGAAATTCGTGGATGCTATGATGAATACGAAGAAGCATCTTTGCTGAAACGAGTTGAAAATGGTTGCCGTAGGGAGTATGAGAAGTTTATGGTGGTGGTTGGCGGTGATGAAAATGTTTGGGCTGCAATTCAAAGTTTGTCCGACCAACTTATTAAACTTTCTTTGGATGAATTAAATTAAAAAATAAGTTTGGCACGATATTTGATTATAATTAAATTGAACAAATAAAATAATAAGCAATGAAATTCACACTTAGACCATATAGCACCCTTGAAGGCAAGGGAACTAAAAAGGATGCAATGTATCACCTTTACAACGCATTCCAAATGTCTCCTTGTGCAAATTGCTATGGGACCTATGGCGCATTCCAAACAAGGTTTACAGTAAAGGATGATTGCGCTTGGGTTTACACCATTCAAGTGTACAAGAGAGGCAAGCATCGCAAGAACAAGCATTATTGCATCCGAGTGTACAAAGTGCCGTTTGCAGTCCTTGACTTTTTCAAACTGAAAATTATCCAAAAAAGAAACGGAGTTAAGTTTGAGAAAATGTAATTTTGGCGCGATAATTGTATTACTATACGCAATTGCGTACATAAACAAATAAAAATATGAGTACAATCGTTTACAAGGGAATAACCGAAGGCGATTATGTTATCTGCTCTCAATGTGGAAAGAAAATGTTATTGCCTTATGGTGCTGACCAATGCCCCGAATGTTACGGATATGGCACACTTGATTGGATTGACAATGAGAATCAAGAAGCATCCATTGATGATTTCAACGAAAGTTTACTTGAACATAGTGATAGGGAATTGAAGTTGGAGGATTATCTTGACCCCGAAACATTGGCGATTGAATATCCCGATTATTATAGGGAGTTGAAGAAAGAAAATAACTTGGAAGAAATTTGGTAGAGTTTTTCATAGTCTTTTGTTTTTTAGTGGCGAAAAGCGGTGCAATTTTGTGCCGCTTTTTGTTTAGTTTGGCACGATTATTGTAGTATATTGTAGTGAACAATTAAAATTAAAACCAATGGAAGAAAAAGTTTTAAGCAGAGAAGAAATAATCAGCAGTAAAATCCTTATTGGCTGTAGATTAGAGCAAATCAAAGGAATACTTGGATATTGGTGGGTTTGTAGCAATAGTTTTATCAATACATTTACGGGAAGGGGCGTACATACATTCAATAGGGCAGGACACGGGCAAATTCAAGTTTATACTGAATTTATTGCCAACGAAAGAAACATTGTTATGGAAGTTAGATAGTTTGGCACGATATTTGTGCATTATTGAAGTGTAATTTAAATTATAATGCTATGAAGAACGAAGATATTGCAAAGGTCGTTTCCAACAAAGATAAAGAAACCTATGAAGCGGTGATGAAGGCACTTGCCCAAAAGGATGAGGAAATTAAAAGACACGAACAAGAACTTTTGTGGAAATTTGCCTCAATTCTTAATGATGTCGGTTGCAGCGATGAGGTATATTATACCGCTTACGATGATTTCAAGAGAAAATTGATAAATAATTTTGATTGATTGGTTGAAATGGAACGATATTTGTACTATATTGTAGTGTAATTAAAATTCAAAAGCGATGAAAAATTATATCAAAAACGAACTCGTTTGCTTACGTGCAATGGAACCTATTGGAAGCGATAGATACGAAGAACTCACAAAGGCAATTCAATGGGTGGATTCCCAAAAGGAAAGTGGTGAAAAAGAAACAAAATGCGAAACTAAACACAACTATGCCCATACCACAATTCAATGGAAAAATGATTATAGCGAGGAAGAGGTCGTAATTTCATTGAAGCCGTATAACGAGAAAATCAACAATAAAGTTGATGAATGCATTTTCTTCTATTGCGAAAGTGAAGAAGATTTTGAAAGATTGAAGCACTACGAAAACGGAGAGGACTTCATTGTAATTGGTTGCACATTGTTTACTGAAACACTTTAAATTTAAATTATATGGAAAATATATTTTTTATTAAAGCCATACTTGTTGCTTTCCAATGGCTTGCCTTGGGTCTGCAAATCGGTTTTGACAAAGCGAAAGACAACTATAAACACCTTCTTGATTTAACTGATGATAGTGACGTAAGGTTGTTTTTGGGCGAAAAAATTGAAAAAGCAAAAAATGTTCATTCAATAACTTTTGTTGTTATTGTTGTAATTTGTGTTATTGTTTTATGCCTATGACAAGGGCGGAGTGTATATCAAAAGGTTGTATTTTTCTTGGAAAAATGCACCACAAAAATATAAGTTACATTAACGGAATTGTTTCTATGAATGACACTTATGTTTGTTGGAAGTGTGGAAAAGAATTGAAAAAAGTGAAAGAATGCCCAAATAAAAAGTAATTTTGGCACGATTGTTGCTTATATTGTAGTGAACAATTAAAAACAAAGCACTATGCAAATCATTGACGGAAACACAAACGATGGCAAAAAGAAGTTTGCTATAATCAACACAACTGATTACAATTATGATGGTAACTATCAAATTGCCATTTTCACCATTGAGGAAGCGGAACAACTTGGTTTTGACGAATCCGAAACTAAACAAATTGACAAACTTTTGATTGGCGAACAAGCGTTGTTTGAATATGGGGTTGATGCACAAGTTGTAAGATTGGGATAACTTTGGCACGATTCTTGTATATCATATTACTAACAATTAAAACAAAAAGATATGTGCTTATTTGCTAAAACAACAAGATTGAAAGTAGCAAAGGAAGATATTAGATGTTACAAAAGAATAACGTTCATCTTCAATTGTGACAAAATTAAATTTGTCACACCTTTACAATGGACAGCCGTACCAATTGATGTGCTATTGGGAAAACAAGAGTTTTCTGCGCTTGGTAATTTTGCACCAATAAAAGGAGAAGGCGAATATATAATTCGTGGCGGTGTCATTCACACTTATGCTTATGAAAGGGATGCTTGCGAAAGTCAATCCTCTGATGAACTTGTTGTTGCTTGCATAATTCCAAAGGGAACAAAGTACATTGAAGGTCACGATGGTTGGGGAAACAAGACCATTGCCGCACAAACAATCAAAGTTGATGCAGGGTTTAAAGATGAAAAAGAAATCAAAGAAGCAGCAGTAAAAGTTGAAAATTGGTTTAAAAAAATGTACGGACGCTGATACTTTGGCACGATTCTTGTAAAGATTAAATTGTCTAACCATTAAATACAAATAATTATGTTTAAATCACCAACTACATTTGAATTGATTGGTAACTTTTGCGCTGACATTATCAATCGCAAGGAAAAAGCCGTTGAAATGATGATTACTGACTTTGAATCTCATTTTTCGGTTTGCAATGAAGAATTTGAACCATTGAATAACGAGCATTTTGGCATTGTCGCCATTTCCTATGTTGACGGAAAGGTTGCCTTTGTTGACGCAAGCGGAGAACTGACCTATGCTGACACATTTGGGGCTGAGGACTTCGATATGATGCTTTGCATTTGGATGGAGTTTCACGAAGAATAAAGTAGAGTTGTTTCATATCTTTTGTGTTTTTGGTCGGAAATTTCTCAAAAGTTTCCGACTTTTTTTATTGGTTTGGCATGGTTTTTGATTATAATTGATATATATAGAAAAACAAATAAAAATGAATAAAATAAACGAAATAATAGACAATGTTGTAAACAATTTCCTGCAAGAATATAGGAAAACGAGCAATAATGGGAAATTGGTTTCGATTAATGAAAACGACATTAAACGAATTATATCAACACATTCTAACAATGGATATATAGTTGTAAGTCCTTGCAGGGGCGGTGCTGATTTTGGTATTGACCCTACAAAGTCAAAAAGTGAATATGACAAGTTGGCGCATATCAACAAGACAAGGATTAAATCAATAATTGACGATATAAAAAAATCGGGATTTTCATATACTCCTACTTATGGCGGGTTTAAGGAAAACTTGGGAACGGAACAAGAAACTGTTGTTTATGAGCGTTCATTCATAATCTACAATAAGGATAGAAATGGAAATAACCTTAATTTTAATGATTTGTATGATTTTGGGCTATATCTTTGCAAAAAGTATAATCAAGATTCATTCTTGGTTAAAGCTCCAAATGACAAGCCTAAATATATAGCGCAAGATGGTTCTGTTGATTATGAATTTGATGGCGGAGTTACATTTAACGATTTAAGTCAAGAGTATTTTACCGACTTGCACAAGAACACACACAAAAGCAACGACATTTCTAAAAGAAAGCCGACAAGATTTAGTTTCACGGAAGCATTTGTCAATCCAAAACCGCAATGTTATAGCGAAAGGCACACAAGATGGCTTAATGGCGAAGTATTTTAATTGTATGTATAAATCGGTTATTTTCATTGAAAATTTCCGATTTTTTTTATTACTTTGGCACAATTATTGTTCTATATTTGAGTGAACATTAAAACACGAACAACTATGAAAAAGTACATCTGCGAACTCTACGGAAAGAAATCAAAGGAAGAAATCGGAACTTGTATGGGCAAACCTATCTATGGATGGGGAATGAGATTCTACAAGGACAAAGAATGCACTAAACTCGCTTCTATTGACCCTTACCACTATATTAGAAAGGACAAGGTAATGTTGATGGGTGGCGTTTATGTGCTTGTTCACCTCGTTAAGTGAACACTTTGGCACGATTTTTGATTATAATTTGAGTGCATTAAACAATTAAAAATAGGAAATTATGGAAATTAAATTGAAAGAAGTTACCATTGGCGAAGTTGCCAAAGGTTATAAGGACAACAACGAAGAAGGCATTGTTGGCTACAACGGATTGCTCAACATTAGACCTGCCTATCAAAGAGAGTTTGTTTACAAGGACAAACAAAGAAATGCGGTCATTGACACCATTCTCAAAGGTTTTCCGCTTAATGTAATGTATTGGGTGCAAAACTCAAATGGCACTTACGAACTCCTTGATGGTCAGCAAAGAACTATCTCCTTCTGCCAATTTGTCAGTGGCGAGTTTTCAATCCAAGACCAAAACGGAAACCCAACTTATTTCCACAATATGAGCGAAGTTGAGCAAGTCAAATTCAAGTCATATAAATTGTTTATCTATGTCTGCGAAGGCAACGATGAGGAAAGGCTTGATTGGTTTAGGACTATCAACATTGCAGGTGAGAAACTGACTGACCAAGAACTCCTTAACGCAAACTATGTCGGTCAGTGGTTGAGTAGCGCAAAGCAAAGATTTTCCAAAACCAACTGCGTTGCCTACAATATCGGAAACAAGTATGTGAAAGGTAGTCCTATTAGACAAGATTTCCTTGAAACCGCACTTGATTGGATTTCCGATGGCAACATTGCCGAATATATGGCACAACACCAATTTGACGAAAATTCCGATGAACTCTATAACCACTATCGCAAGGTTATTGAATGGGTTGAACACACTTTCACGAACTACCGAAAGGAAATGCAAAGTGTGAATTGGGGCAAACTCTACAAGACCTATGGCGAAAATATCTACAATCCTATTGAACTTGAAGAAATTGTCAAGTCATTGATGGAGAACGAAGAAGTTACCGATAAGAAGGGTATCTATGAGTATGTTTTGAGTGGGCAAGATGAATACATTGCAAGGAAACTTTCAAAGAGAAGTTTTTCAGCAAATGACAAACGAACTGCCTATGAAAGACAAGGCGGAATCTGCCCAAAATGCGGTGAGTGGCATCCATTTGAAGAAATGGAAGGCGACCATATTGTGCCGTGGTGGAGAGGCGGAAAAACTACACTTGACAACCTCCAAATGCTCTGCAAAAAGTGTAATGGAGTGAAAAGTGGAAAAGCAGACTAAAAATTTTCCTATTTTTTATATTGTTTGAATGGTTTTGGCACGATTGTTGTAAGTAATAATCGTGCCTAACCTATTTATAAAAACAACAATTAAAATTACAAAGATATGGCAAAGAACGCAAACCTTCGTAAAGCAGATGCAGCAAAGAACGATGAATTTTATACCCAACTTTCCGATATTGAGAAAGAACTGAACAATTACAAGGACTTTTTCAATGGCAAGGTGGTCTATTGTAATTGCGATGACCCAAGAGAATCCAACTTTTTCAAATTCTTCTCAATGAACTTTGAAAGATTGGGTTTGAAGAAACTTATTACAACAGGTTACAAGAAAGACGGACACGGAGTTGCTTTTGTCTATGAGGGAGATAAGAACGGAAACCGCAAGGTTGACGATAACGAAATTCAAGTTATCCAACTGCAAGGAAATGGCGGTTACGAAACCGATGAATGTATTGCTTTCCTCAAAGAAGCAGATGTCGTTGTCACAAATCCTCCCTTCTCTTTGTTTAGAGATTATGTAAAACAACTTATGGATTACAATAAGAAGTTTTTGATTATTGGAAACTCAAACGCAATCACCTACAAGGAGATTTTCCCATACTTAAAAGACAACCAACTTTGGTTGGGAATGAATTGGGTTAAGGAATTTATTCAACCCAACGGAGAAATAAAGAAGTTTGGAAACATTTGTTGGTTTACCAATGTAGAAAACAAAAAAAGAAACCAACCTTTGGACTTATACCGCAAGTATAATCCAACTGATTATCCGAAATATGACAATTACGATGCAATCAATGTTGACAAAGTAACCGATATTCCCGAAGATTACGATGGGGTTATGGGTGTGCCGATTACTTTCCTTGACAAGTATTGCCCAAAACAATTTGAAATTATTGATGGTATTGGTAGATATAGCATTTTACACAATGAAGAAACACGAAAAGAAAAAAAATACCTATCAATGATTGACGGAAAGGCCGTGTATTTTAGATTAATAATTAAAAGAATCAAATAAGACCCGTGCAAGAATGATTATATTTGTAAAAAAGTCACTTTTCGGAGTGGCTTTTTTCATTTTTGGCATAGTTTTTGTATTATATTGAAGTGAACAAATAAATCAAATCAATGACATACGAAATTAAAGTATTGACAAAGGGAAGTAATTATAGCGGTTGTGTATCTTACAAGGGTTATCGTAAGGATGTGAAGAAGTGCATTACTGCCGCAAACAATGCCATTGAAAAGGAACTGAAAGAAAACGAGCATAAAAAGGATATTGTGGAGTTTCGTGTGAGAATTACAAGTTTCGGGAAAAAAGTCTATGGATGGAATTATATTCCCACGATTAGATGATTTTGGCATAGTTTTTGCACTATATTGTAGTGAACAATTAAACACAAAGCACTATGAACGACACACAAAAAATAGCGGCAATCAAAAAGGAGATTGAAGGCACTCACTTGAATACATTGGAAGATATGGGTGAAATGCTTGATAGCATCATTCGTATTATCTATGGAGTTGAGAAGAAACAACCATTATTTGAAAAGAAAGGGATTTGATTATGGAAATTTTATGCGCTTTTTTGTTTTTGTGCGTTATTGCAATGGCAATTACCTGCATTTATGTATCAAACAAAAGTCAAAATGAAAATAATGAATTGAGGAAAGAAATCAATGAATTAAAATCTCAGCATTGAAAGCACTTTTGGCATAATTTTTGTATATTATTGAAGTGTCTAACCAACTAAAAAATAAAAGAAAATGACCGTAAGAGAATTAATTGAGGAATTAAAGCGTGAAGATGGCGATGCGGAAGTTTGTATTGCCCAACCTTCTCACGATTATTGGGGCAGCGTTTGTGCAAGAGATGTGAACAACATTGAACTTGCCGATGTTGCTTGGAGTGAATATCACAGAGCAAACAAGGTTATTGACGATGACCACATTGAAAACTACGAAAAAGAAGAACTAAAAAATGTCGTGCTATTGTCATAATGGCACGATATTTGTGTATTATTGAAGTGTAAATAATTAAAATTAAACACTATGAAAGTCTTATCAATCATTTATTCATTCCTGCTGACAATTGCAATTATTGTACTGACAATGTGGCAAGTTTCCATTGAATCGCCAATTTTTGTGGTTTGTATGTCTTTTGTTATGTGCTTTATGGCGTTTGCCGTTCTTTGCAAATGTTTTTCTGAATTTTACGAGGAAAATAAGTAGTTTGGCACGATTGTTGTAAGGATATAGTTGTCTAACCAATAAAAACAAAGAACTATGGCGCACAAAATGACAAAGCAAGAAATGGTCAACGAGATTGAAAAGACCTTCAAAGAGCATCCCGATATGGAAGTTGTGGTTGCTGAATACAATTTCCGGAACGCAAGATGGGGACTTCACGGATATTGCCTTTGCCTTAGTTTTGACAATCTTATGTTAAGACCTTGGTCGGGCGCAAACACCTATTGGAAGGCTGACCTTATGAAGTTGAAGAAGCAGCAACTTGCAGGCCTTATGGAAAAAACTTGGAAATCCATCTAAAAGCAAAAAGAAAAATGAAAATCCACGAAATAGATTATAATACTGCCCAACATAATGTTTTTTCACTTGGAAGAAAGCATTTGATTCTTGTTGTCGGTTACACCGATGGTTGCTATTCTCAATTCAATGATTACGATATTGAAGGCAACAAGCAAAGAACTACCGAAGATTTGGTTTTGAATGACCCCTATGCAAAATACGATAGTCCCAATAGATGGATTAGGTACAAGTTTAGAAGGATTTGCAGATTACCTTTCAAGGTTGCATATCGTTGGGTAGGTGATGACGAAATTTTCAAAATCAATCCTACTTTGTGGATTAGAACGAAAAAAATCCCAAAAGATTACTAATTTGGTACGATAATTGTATCACTATACGCAATTGCGTACTAAAACATTAAAATTATGAATTATAAACTCACAATCGTAGTAGATGAAGCAAAGTTGCGTGAATCAACGAATGACAACGAATCATCCATTGAGTTTCTTATCGGTAAAGAAATGGGTCGGGTTGAGGATAGCGGAATCCATTTGACTGACACCGAAAAATTGCCCGATTGGGATGAATATGCAGAAGAACTTGCAAATAATGCAGGTTAGAAACAAGTTTGGCACGATATTTGATATAATTAAAATCGAATTAACAATTAAAAATACAAATCATTATGAATGAAAGAAACGATTTAGTTTTTGGAATTGGGTTGCTGATTGCCCAACAAGTGAAGAATACTTTTATTGGCAAGCGAATGATTGTCCAAGACAACTCGTACATCACAACGAAAGGCGAGGTTGAGTGTTGCGGCCTTTACGGAAAGGTCGTTGAACTCATTTCGGAACCTTATGAAGCAAAGATTAAAACCCTTTTTGGTGACACCATTAAGAGAACTTGTGTCAAAGTGCGTTCAATTGAAACGGGAATTGAGTATCGCACCCTTTTCTGCGAGGATTGGATTTGCGAGAACCACGATGTGCAAAAGTACGGAGTTATCGGAAGAAACATTATCCTTTCCGATGGGTCATATTCCAAAGAAGTCAACGGAGACGGTCATATTTACGGATGCGAACACGCACCAATGGTGCTTATTACTGAACCTTTTGTGGATACGATTGAAGTCACGCCTAACGAATACGAGGATTATCTTTGCGTTATTGCCAAAGACCTGCGTAGCGGAAAGAACTATCGTATTCTTTTCAACGAGGAAGATTTGCAGGAAGAATCCCTGATTATTGAAATCACAATCAATGTAACAATTGAAACCAAATGAAGAAAGCGGAAATCATTGAAAAGGCAAAGAATCTTTCCGAACACGGATTAATTAATCCATACATTCCCGATGTCCTTTCCGATGGGTCAACTTATGCCAATGAATTTCTTGAAAAGTTGGCGGTTGCAGAAAACGAAAACCATCTTGAAAGACTTATCAACGAAACAATGTGTTGAGTATTATTCATAGTTATTCATATCGTTAGCGGTTGGGTGTGCAATAATCTTTCCTCCTTTCATTAAATTGCACACCCTTGCTGTCGGGTTTGGCACGATTATTGTATATTATTGTAGTACATAACCAATTAAAATTATCATTATGGATTACAAAAAAGCAATGCTTGATGTCCTTGAACAATTAAGCGCAAACGGACTTGAAGGCACAATTCCGACACTTGTTGCAGAATGTGTCAACGAGATGAAGTACACAACCAATAGCAAATACGATATGTTGAAATGGGCTTCGTTTCACTGCGAAAGATTGTCAAATTCAAATTAAATCATTGAAATTTCGGAAAAATTACCATAAATGGTGAAGATTGGTACGATTTTTGATTATAATTGAATTGAACATTAAAACGCACACATTATGACTACTGAACTGATTAACCAATTTCGTGACTTTGAAATCTTTGCCGAGAAAATAGAAGCACTCGTTGAAGCGGTAAAGAACGATGAAGAAAACAAGAAAAACAAGTGGGGAATTGAACAATTTGATTTGAGGGATGACAATATCGGTATGGTTGATTCAATGCCAAAGACACTCAAAGACTATTTTAATCTTTGGGAGTATGTTCAACAAAGATACAAGGAGTATCTTGAAAGTTGCAAAAATTCGCTTATGCCAAATGAAATGTATTTTGATGTCTATTGGAATGACAAGGAAGCAAATTCAGCATTTTACGATGGTTTGACCCTTTGGATTTATTTTGATTATGAGTATGGTATCTATTACGATACTGATGTGGAAATATGCGACAAAATCCGCAAAAGGGAGACGAATTAGCGAGTAAATACTAACTTTGGCACGATATTTGTAAGTAATACTATTGTCTAACCAATAAATTAAAAACACTATGGCAACACAAAAAGAGCATTTCAGTATTCTTGTGGGTTGTTACAACCCCGAAGTAATCAATGTTGTTTGTGAGGAAAAAGACTTGCAGACTATCGCACTTTCTCACTACTATTGGAAGAAGCAGGAAGAAGGCAGACCTATTGCTTGCGTTGCAAAGCGCGGTAGTGGCGTAGGTTTCAGCAACTTTGATTTTTTGTATGCCGATTGTATGTAATTGGCACGATATTTGTAAGTAATAAGATTGTCTAACCAATAAATTAAAAGCACTATGGAAAAAGCAAAAACCTCCGAAATCAAGGCAAAACTTGGAAACTTTATTAAAGTTAGTCAAATTGAATCCCCACGAAGCGGCGAAGCAGTCCGTAACCAATACGAATTGGTTTTTGAGAATGGCAATGCTTTTCAGTCCTACAATACCTTAATTGGAATTAGGACAGGTGGAAAACTCTATCTCACGAATAACCACTCATGTTCAACAACTACATCTAAATGGTGTGGAGAATGGTGTGGTTATAACGCCAAAGAGCGCAGAGAAGGATTGAAAAATGGCAAATTTATTTTGCTTGAAAATTAAGTTTGGCACGATATTTGTAAAGTAATAAGTACGAACACTTAAAGAATAAGTAGTATGAGAACAAGAGACAAGCCCTAACAAACAAGTATAATAATTTGAAAATCGGTGTTTAATATATAAGAATTAGGAAATATGAAAAACATTAGAGGTCAACCGTAAGACAAACATAATATACTTTTTAACCGATAATTTAATGATAAAAATCCCAATTGAAAGTAGAGGTTAATAGGATAAAGGTCGGATAACCGTTACAAACCCTCGTCAAACAAGTCCAAAGGTATGGCAAGAGCATCGCCCAAATAAAAGATTTAATTTCTATATATATCGTATTTTATAGATATGCCGTTTAACCCTTAATAAGTCCGTAGTATGGCAAGAGCATCCCCCAAATAGAAAATTGAAATCATTACTAATATGCGTCCGTAACTCAGTCGGTAGAGTACCACACTTTTAATGTGGGAGTCGTGGGTTCGAGTCCCACCGAGCGCACACTTTGGCACGATATTTGTAGTATATTGAAGTGCTTAACAACTAAAACACACATTATTGAAGAAAAGAAAATGTTTGCAATCATCAAAAACACCAATTACGATTTCAACATTGAAATCAAGGTGTGCGCTACAACCTCTGACAAGGAAACCGCAAAGATTATCTTTGAGAACGAAGTTGAAAACGAAAAAGACGAACAAGCAAAAGGTGACATTGTATATGACACCGAAAACCGCACTGAAACCTCTTATGAGGCATATAATGAAGGCTATGAGGCAACCGATAGCGTCCATATCTTCATTGCCGAAACTGACTACATTGAGAAAATTTCATAGGTGTTTATATTTAATTGGTGGTGCGCCTCGCTGCAAAGTGGGGCGCATTTTTTTATTGAAATTGTAATTTTTGGCACGGATTTTGTGGTATATTGTGGTGAATGGTTTTGGAAAAAAATACGAAAAAAAAATCATTGGAAGTTGAAAATTGGCACGATTGTTGCTATAATAGAGTAGAAACCAACTAAAACAAACGCACTATGGGCAAACAAGTAACATCTTACCTTGCCATCTATAAAAAGGAAAAGAACGAAAAAAGATTCTATCCTATATGTCCGATTTCATTCAAAAGATTGAAAACGGCAGAATTTATCTATTCTTGGGATGGGATTATCAACACCTTTGTGAAGATTGGATTGACCGCAGAAGCAAATAGGAAGATTCTTGGTAAGAATTACACCACAACCGAGTATCAAGTCCGTGACAAGAACGGAAATATCTATGCAACAAGAGAGTATTAACCAATTAAAATTAAATACTATGCCCGAAGTAATTATCTATCGTGGAAACCAAATCCACAAATTCAACGAGAATTGCTATATTGCCTATGTTATGGATAGGTACGAAGATATTGAAGAATACGAAGTACATTCTTTGGAAGCGGCAAAATCAGTAATTGACAAGCATATCAAAGGACAAAATTCGTAATCCCGTGAAAAAGAAAAAGAAATATAATTCAATTAAGGTCGCTTGCCAACTTGACCGAGAGAAGGAAATTAAAACTCACGGAAAAATTGTGAGTTTGCGTCCAAGCAGGGTGCATAAATCCAAAAAAGCATACAATCGTAAAAAGAATAAGATTTCTCCACAAAATTACGAATAATATACGCAGTTGCGTACCTTTGGCACGATTATTGTAAGTAACAAATTGTCTAACAATTAAAACAAACACACTATGAGTTACATTAAAGAAAGCAAAGAAAAGCCCTTCACACTTTGGGATTTCAACAACAACACAAAGTTTATTGTCCGTTCAAGGGATAATAGTTATTGTGCTTGCCACATTATTCTTGCCGATTCTCGTTATAATTACGATAATGGGAGTACGGAAATTGAAGTTATTGTTTGGGTATCGGACAAAGGCTATGGCAGATATACTATCTCAATTGAAGAAGTGTCAAGCAACATTGATATGAAACAATTGCTGATTGAAATTGCAAAAACTTTCGGAAACACCGATATTAATGAAAAGTATTGCTATATTGAAGTTGAAAGCAAAAAAATGGACTTCACATTTTAATTTTGGTACGATTGTTGTATAAGTAAGATTGTCTAACCAATTAAAGCACACACATTATGAGAATCTACACATTGACAAAGACTGACACACAAAAGAGTTTTTCTCCTATTGAAGTAAACACTTTTGTTTCACACGAAGAAGCACATAACACAATGATTAAGCAGGTTTTTGAATACCTGCAAAAATGCAACTTTGGTGTAACTATGGAGGAATTGAACTCCGAAAATGGTTACGAAGAAGGAGAAGTTTGCGTTGGTTATGATTACGCAAGCATTGGGACAAGCACTATGCTTTGGGAAATCTTTGTGACTGAAATTTCCTTGCGTGAAGTTATCATTGGCAACATTTTGTCTTATATCCGAGAAACCTACAAGACCCCTGCAAGATTTGATGATATTCTCTATAAACTTGCAAACGAGTACAAAGATGAGGATTTGAACTCCATTAAAGATATGGGTGACTTTGTGGAAGAACACATTATTGGTGAAGCATTATACCAAAATGCTCTTGCAGAACTTGGCGGTAAAAACACCGATTCCGCTTATGGTAAAATCTTGGAATATCTCAATGAGAGTGACCAATTTATCAATGTCCGTTGCACTATGTTCAACTATTGGGATATGCCAATAGATGAAGAAAAATTGGAAAAGTGGCAAAGATGGTTTATCGGTATGCTCACTATTTGTGACGGAAACAAGACAATGATTAACCTCGTTAGAGAGGATATTGATGACAATCAGCCAAAGGGCGAAAAGATTTTTACCGATGAATACAAAGATATGCTTTGCGAAAATCACCGAGCAAAATCTTCAAAATTATCCAATGAAGCATATAGTTTGTTTGTTAAACAAATTTGCGACAAGGAAGCAATAGAGGAATTAAGAAAGGATAAAGACCCCAATTCCTATGAGGATAAAACTTTCCTTAATTGGGTTGGAATGTTGGAAAGACTTTTTGAAATCTTCCGTGAAGAAGGTTATGACCGAGTTGCAGAATTAAACGAGGAAATTCGCACATTCTACTTTGACAAAAGTTTGGGAGAAGAAAGTCCAATTTTGATTGACACCGATGATTATCAACTTGGCTACTTTCTTGACAAGTTTGCAAAATAATTCAAAAAAAGTCCGTGCCTTTGGAAACTTTGGCACGGATTTTGTGTATATTGTAGTGAACAATTAAGACAAACAAACTATGGAAGAAAAAATTCAAAATGCCATTGATTTGGCAAACAAAGAATTTAGAGAAAACGATTGTGCTTTTGAAGCAGAACTTAATTTAAACGCGCCATTAACCGCAACAATCAACATTGAATGGGGCGATTGGAAACACGAACACGGATATGCTGATTATGTTATGTCCCAACACGGATTTACGAAAGTAAAAGAGCAAATCACCGAAGAAGATTGTAGCGATTGCTATTCTTCAATTCACACATATTTTTACAATGGAAAGTAAACTTTGGCACGATATTTGTGTATAATTGTAGTAAATAATTAAAATTATAAACTATGGAAGAAAGCAATAGCAAAAAGAAAGTTGCAAAACTTGTCACATTTGAAATCACTACAAGGGTTGTCATTAATGAAAGCGAAATGCCCGAAGTAACGGAAGAAGATGCCTACAATGCAGCAATTGAAAAGATTAAGCAGGAAAAGATTGAAAATCTTGTTTGCCTTGACAATGTTACCGAAATCCAAAATGATAAGGAATGCCCTTTCGGAACATTCGATGAGGATTTATCGCCAACCTTGCGTTGCCAACTCTATGGGCTTTATAAGAAGTCTGCTGATTGGATGCGGGGATTGAATTACGAAAATGTAGACGAACTCAATATCATTAACGAGGGCGCAGATATTCTTACCAATAACCTTGAAGAATTGGATTCCATTGAGGGTCAGTTTGAGCGCGTCTATGATGTTCTTACAAAGTGTGTATATTACATTAATAAGGACTTTGAACACGAAGTTACCCTTGAAGAATATATGGCAATGGGTGGCGAACTCGTTGAAGAAATTAGTGGATATTTGGGCGAATTTTTTGCCTAAATATCATTCTTTGGCACACTTTTTGTATATAATTAAATTGTCTAACCAATTAAAATCACACATTATGTTTTTAGTAACTTATCCTATTTCGGCATTTGATGGCCAAATGATTAATCACCCTAATCAAGCACCTATCCGCAACTTTGACACAACCAATAGAGAAGAATCGCTCAAAGTGTTTTTGATGCTTCTTGCCCAATTCGGAAACTGTTTGTCGTATTACGATATGTCAAGCCGTTCAAGTTCTTCACATTTTTGTAACATTGACAATCTTATTGATGATATTAATTGTCAAGAAATTGATTTTGAAAACAAATGGTGTGTTTTGCTCAACATTGAGGAACAAGATGTCATTAGCATTCTTGATGGCTACAAGAGGGATTTTGTAATCCTTGATGGAGACACGAACAAACCTTTGCGCTTCAATGCTGACCACGAAGTTATTGTCTATGGGTCTTTTGAAGGTGCTATGGTTGACTTGGGAGAGAATGACAAACTCCACTGCTTGTTGAGCATTGTTGACCAAAACGAAAAAGACAAGTGCATTGTTCACGATTTTTCTATGGAGTATGAGAATATAACCGAAGTTGGAACATTCAAGTCAAGTGCAAAATCTGCCCAACAATGGTTTGATGACACTTCTGCCTATTTTGAACCAAAGGTTGAAGCACCAAAAAATCCATACGAAGATAAGCAAGTAACCTTGAAAATTCAAACCGATTATGGTTTTACTGCCGATTTTTTAAGGGAACTTGCTAACCAAATTGAAGAGGGAGGCGAGGAACTAACCACATACGAAACATTTCGTGGGTGCGCTGAAATTGATTGGGATGAATAATTCCATACAAAAATAAAAAGCGGTGCAATTTTGTACCGCTTTTTTTATACTTTGGCACGATTATTGCTCTATATTGTAGTGTACAATTAAAATTAAAATCCTATGATAGATTTCAAAAGCATAAGCCTAAAAGATTACAAATGGCCTAAATACGGAATCACAGACACACATCTTGAAAGATGCAAGGAAATCGCAAGGGAATTTGCCAACAAACTTTATGGAAATTGGAACATTGAGGAACTTTGGAGAAATACATATCCGATATACCTTGAACAAGATTTCGATGCACAAAAGGTTAATGAACTTGTCAAAAGAGATTCTGCTATCCTAAAAAAGTACGGATGGGCACAATATGCTTGGGCAGAACTACCACAAGGATGGTGGCATTTTATTGAGTATTTGGTACAACATACTTTGGCATGATTTTTGTATATAATTGAAGTGTCTAACCAATTAAAATTATAACTATGATTACCGAAACACAATCATTCACAATGCAGCATGGAGAAATCACATCTTTCTTTTCCGATAAAGTTGGCAAAAGATTTTTTGTTGTTTCCTTCTACGATTGGGGATATATCAATATCTTCGATGAAGCAAAGGAGAACGAGGCAATGAAAAGTCTTATGGATGGGGATATTTCCTGCCAAGATAGGGATGCCACAATGGAAAATCCATTTCTTGATGAAGAATTGGAAATTATTTGGACTGCATTTTGCGCTCTATTTGAGGCAACAAATGGTAACTACGAAAAAACTATGCTTCTATTGTATGAGTATTTTTATGAAAAAAATTGTCGTTAAGGTTGAAAATTGGCACGATTGTTGTTATAAATAAAATGTCTAACCAATAAAACACACACATTATGAATTACTACAAAAGAATTAACCGAAGCGAAAACATCTTTGAAAATGCTCCTATTGCTTTGCAAAATAGTTATGAAGCATTGAAGGCAAAAGACAAAGTTATTGTTGCCAATGATGCTGAAGGTGAGTTTTTGCTTGTCCCTACTGAAATGGTGGATGAGTTTATTTCTGTCGCCATTTCAAGGGCTGATGTCAATGCAATAGGCTATGATGCAGACAAAATTTCCGATTCCGATATGCAATATGTTGCTGACAATGTTGCCGATGCCTTAATTGAATATGGTGGATATTGGGAAAATCTTGAAGGCGAAGTTGAACGAATTGGTGGCGAAAAGTCCCATCGTATGATTGACACCTCGTTTGGCGAGGTTATGGTAAAGCCCGAAAAGGACGATATGGGTGATGATTGCCTCAATGTCTATATTGGAGATAATTGGGATGATTATGTCGGCACAATCTATAATTGTGATTTTGATGCTGACGATGACGAACTTATTACTGTAATCGAAAGTTTTTTTGAGGAGGAATAATCTATGAAAAGAAATAACGAACTTTGCAAAAAAATCCAATCAATGCTTGAATCCGATAATTTGTCGGAAGAACAAAAGAAAGCATTTAAGGAATTGCTTACCGAGTACGAATGGGCTACTTACAAAGAGCATAACGATAGGCACGAATTCTTTCGTAAGCAAGTGGAAAAAATGGTCAACGATTTTGGCTTCCAAGATGAAGAATTGGCGAAATCAATGGCAAATGACCATCCTACCATGCAACAATCGTTTATGCGAATGGTGGTGCAATTCATTGAGAAAATGGCTGATAAATCCTATTACGATGGTAGGAACGAAGCAAGTGTAAAACTTGCAAAGAAACTCAAACCTATCATTGAAGAAAATAGAGGTTTACCCTGCATTTAAAGAAATACCTCACTAAAAATTTTCCTTTGGCGGTGCAATTTTGTACCGCTTTTTTTGTGGTTTGGCACGATTGTTGCATATAATTATAGTGTATAATTTAAATTAAAATCCTATGAAAAGCATTAGTAAATTGAACGAAGAACTTGGTAACACCTTTTCACAACTTCATTATGCAGTCATTGACTACATTGAAAAGAAACAAAAGGAAAAAGGCTATATCAATGCACAAAATGGCGAGAATGACAAGATGTATTTCTATGCCTATAATGATTATAATTTTGGGGAAGAAAACGGACTTGTTGAAGGCCGTGTTTGTGCCATCCGTGTAAAAGGCGGTAGTATTCAAATTCTTGGCACTATCCACAACAATCTTGTTTTCACTGAAAACGATATTGAAAATGCCACAAAATTGACTGACAATATAGACAATGCCAACGGAGAATATAATCCATATCTTTCAATTAATGGGGAATGGGAAACCTATTGGCAAGATATATATGGCGGTGACACAATTATCTATGCACAAACTTTGATGTCTATTGCAGAATCTATTGAGCAATATCAATAGTTTGGCACGATTGTTGTATATAGTTTCAATGTCTAATCAATAAAAAACACACACTATGAATAAGAAAGAGTTTACGCTGATTGAAAGCAGCCTTACGGGAACGGACAATTCCTACAAGTACGAAAACTATGTGGAATGGTGCAAAGACAATGAAATGGAGCCACAAGGCAAAGATTCCGCTGATTATTGGGATTGGGTTAACGAATCCTCACAAATTGATTACGATAACTTTTTTGACAACTTAAAATATGCAAAAGCAGAAGAAGGCAATTATATGATTACTTTCAATCTTGGACTTTGGAATGGCCATAAGATTGGATATGTGGAGAAAATCTATGATTCACTTTCCGAAGCAATCAAGGATGCCCTCAATTCTTCAAGGGACTATTGGGACTACAAAATTACCTTTGAGAATGGCAATGTCGTTGTCTATGGCTATCACCACGATGGCACAAACATTATGACCATCAAAAGACTTTCAAAGCACGGAGAACGCAATCTTCTTTTCAAGGAAGAACCAAACTTTGAAAAGTATGTCGAAAAGAAAGACACTTTCAAGAAACTTGATTGGCAATTTGCTTGGACTTAAAATTAAAATTACTATGACACTGAAAGAATTAAAATCAAAAGTAAGAATTACCCACGCAAAAAGTTATGGGTTATATAATGTGGAAATCACATTCCACGGAAAAACCTACCATTGCACAAGTAATAACTCTTTGGCTTATGATAGGGCCATTGACCCTGAAAAATCCGATAAGTGCTACACACAAAAGCAAGCATATCAATCATTGTATGATGAATGCAAGCAAAAAAATCATCTTGGGGAATATTCCTACTAATATACGCAAATGCGTACATTTTGGCACACTTTTTGATTATAATTAAAATTGAAATAGCAAACACACAAAGCCTATAAACTATGAAGAAAAAGAAATTTAATGTACAAGGAACAGTCCTTGCCAACATTGTTGCAAACGGAATCGAAGCAAACTCAAAAGAAGAAGCAATAGAAAAATTTACGCTCATGGTCGAAAGCAACAGACTTGTCGATTGGGTTGATTGGCATGATATTGAAGCGTCTGAAACCGAATAATAATAAACGCAATTGCGTACTTATTAAAAAAAAATGAAAAAAATACTAATTATAATTTGAATTTTGGTATAAAATTTGTATATTGATGATAAATCAAATGACTGTAAAAAGTATCCTTGATTTGGCAACCAAATGTCGAAGCCAAGAGAGTTTTCGGTCTCCTTAAAACCGACAATGCAGTATTGGTGTAATGGTAGCATATGACCCTTCCAAGGTTAAGGTGACAGTTCGAGCCTGTTATACTGCTCAACCTATAGGCCGGTCTTGTGTGTTATTCCTTAAATAACACTTCCGTTATCAGTTCGGTAAAGAGAGAAACTGTTCGTTTATACGCTTTACGAAAGAAGCTAGATGGTGATACATCGAAACGGTTTTAGGCTACCGTATCACGAAAAGCCTATTAAGGTCCCGTAGCGCAGTTGGTTAGAGCAACTGACTCATAATCAGTAGGTCCCAGGTTCAAGCCCTGGCGGGACCACAACTGAACACACAGGATGTCTTGTTAAATGGGTCAACACGACCAGAGTAAAACCTCGATTGTAGATAGGTATCGGTACGGTTGGAGTAACGGTGGATTGCAATATACCGTGAACAAAGCAAGACTTATTTCCACAAACATCAAGTGTGCTGCTTGTAATCGGGACAGATAACCAATAATCATACAGTGGGTATGAGATGGGTATAAGTGGAGTATCCATTAAGTAATTACCAAAGGGAGTCTCGGTGTGTGATTCAGTTTTTAATCACTGAATACTAGTGTAGCTCAGTGGTTAGAGCAACTGACTCATAATCAGTAGGTCCCAGGTTCAAGCCCTGGCGGGACCACAACATAGAGAGGATGAAACTTAAATAAAAATTATCCCGACTTGGCAAGGCATCTATCTCTATGATTTGGGAGCATAGCGTAGTTGGTTTAGCGCATCTCGTTTACACCGAGAGGGTCGTAGGTTCGAATCCTACTGTTCCCACAGAATGGCGGTGTGGTGGAATTGGTAGACACGGCAGACTTAAAATCTTCTGGGCCTTTCGCCCGTGCCGGTTCGAGTCCGGCCACCGCTACAAAGAGAGCGCTTAGATGTCACAGCAAACTCTTGATAAAACAGGCAACATCAAGAACGTGAGATTCGTTCAATTTTTTTACATAATATACGCAAATGCGTACATATTTAAAACTTTGGCACGATATTTGTATAATTAAAATTTGAATTTATAAAACTTTAAACAATGGAAGAAAACAGAGATTCATTATCAAAAGGATTGCTTATTCTAATTATAATTGGAATTGCTTGTGTTGGACTTCTTTTATACGTTGCTGTGAAAGATACCATAAATGAAAATAAATGGCAGAAACAATGGGAACAAGAGTCAGCCATTGCTATTGATAGAATTAATGACAGCACATACCATATAAATCTTGGTGATGGTAGTTCTTGTTTCACAATGGAAAAGATTAATGACTCTCTTTCTATTAGTGGCGTGAATATCTATATGATGACTGTTGATAAGGATACTATCACAGTAATAGCCAAGCAAAATAGTGGAAGCCATATATATGAATTCGCTTACAAGGACTTCTACGAGGGTAATACTCCATTTAATAGAAAGATTGGGTTCAATATGAATTAAACGGGGTGTATCCGCTCACTCTTATAAAGTGTCGAAACGGTAATTGGTTGCATGTGAGTTCAAGTCCCACCATCCCGACAAAAAAAATACAAAAAAATTTGGTTTTTTAAAAATTAGTTTGTATATTTATAACATAAAAAGAAAACTAACAGCAACTAATTAAAGAACAAGGGTGTTTGTCATTTAAACGTTTTCTGATTATTTTGACCGATAATTATAAAATGATAAGACTGCTGTGAAGCAAGCCAATCGGTAATTAAATGAATTTATGGAATTATTTAATCAACAGACAGTTATGCAGGCCTGTCATTAAACAAAGCCTCAGGCTCAACTCAGGTTTGAGTGCAACGTCCGGGCCAGGTTCATCACCTCAAGTTGTTTACGTAAGTCCGGAACACAGTGGTCCGAGTCCACAGTTGAGACAAGAATTCGTTCTTTGATAATTGATGCGGGGTAGAGCAGTGGCAGCTCGCCAGGCCCATAACCTGGAAGTCGGAGGTTCAAGTCCTCCCCCCGCTACTCTGAAGAAAGCGTACAGCAACTATTACTATTAATGCAATTATTAAAAGTAGTAGAAAGTGCCCTCTCCAAGTCTCAGCACAGGTGATGCCAAATAAGTTTTGGCTCTAACCAGTAAGCACTTTACCAAGCGCAGAGACTTGGGCGTGAAAACCTTGGAAAGTACACAGCGCAAAAATGATACATCGGTTTTTCTCGCTTTCTGTTATTATAGAGGTCTTCTGTCTTTCCCTCTATCTCAAAAAAATTAAGTCAGTGGTGGAGTGTATCATAAACCGATACCATCCCATAGGGTTCCACGGCCCTCTTGTCCAGAGCAAGTCGTTATTTTAAATACGTGGACATAATGTGTGTTTGTTGGCACGGGGTTGTGAAATTCCGTGCTTTTTTTATATTTTTAAAAAGTTTGGCATAGTTTTTGTTGAATATTGGAGTGTTCGTCATATATTATATTTGACGAATAAAAAATTTTAATTGAAATTATAATTTTGGCACGATATTTGATAGTGCAAGTTAAAAACAGTTATTTTATATGAACGTCAAGAAATTTAACAAGTTTACCACAAAGGATTACATTACAATCGCTTATATGAACGATATCAAAGGTTCAGATAGCGCCCCTTTGTCCAAGGAAGAGGAAAAAGAGTTACTTGAGAAATATTATTCTTCAGATACTACTGAGACTGAAAGAATTGAAATCCGGAAAAAGATTGCAATGGCCCATCAGAGGTTCATTTATGATATGGCTAAATGCTATGCTAATGGAGACAATGAGTTTACCATGGAGTTGGTAAATGTAGGAACAATTGGTCTGTATGAGACATTTGACAATTTCGATATGTCCAAGGATAATAAGTTCATGACATATGCACAGTATTACATACGTAGGGCTATCAATCACTTTATGAAAGATGAAAACCTGATTGTACGTCCATCTAACAATGCAAGAATAACGCCTAAGGTAAAAGAAATTGAAGAGGAATACATGAGACTCCATGGGACCAAGCCTGATATCTTCGAAGTAGAGCACATCCTTGAGGAAAAGTATGGCGTTAAGCTTTCTGACAGAAATGATATCTTTGGCGCTAAAATTGAAAGAATTGAGGACCCCGCTGAGAGCGTTGACGATGATACATATATCTTCGAGAATTCAAAGAAGTTCACTGAATATGCATCTGTAGAAAATGACTACGCTGTAAAGGCTGAAGAAGAGGGGACAAAGCATACACTACAGGAAATCATTTCAAGACTCCCGGAAAGAGAAGCTACTATTATTAGAATGGCTTACGGTATGGGCGACTATAATAAAGAGTGCACAAATGAAGACATTGGCGAGGCCCTTGGCTTAACTTCTGAACGAGTCAGGCAACTTAGGATACTGGCCGAAAATAAAATAAAAAATATGTACCAAAGAGTTGAACGTTAATTAAAAAATTTGTATATTATGAAGAAACTATTATTTGTATTTATCTTGGCTTTATCAATGGTCCTGACATCCTGTGACTGTGGATGTGACGTGGAGCCCGTAGATTTGAAGAACCCTGAAGTAGAAGCATACAGACTATACAATGGAAACAGCGATTTCAATAAGCTGTATGTATTCAAGTATGAGACTCCTGACGCTTACATCTACAGGTATATGGTTAGCGGTGAAACAAAGAACATAGAAGTGGTTCCTAAGACCAAACCTACACAGGCCACTCAGGATACTGAATCCATCCTTAACCAAGGCACGTACTTCGACTATTAATAATAAAATTAAAATTATAATTACAATATGAATGAAACAAACTTAATCACAAGGCTACAACAAAACATCAAAATTGGCGAAAATTGCCCAAAAGTTAAATACGATTCTCCAACTATGGGTCCTAATTCAAATATCCATTTGCCAAATGCTGACGAATTGGCAAAAGATGTCAAAAAGACATTTAATAATGCCAAGCAAAATTATGAAATGGTTAACCACCCAAAACATTATAATAACTATGATGTTGAAGTCGTAGATATGATGGAAAAAATTTGGGGAACAAAAGCAACCATGGAATGGTGTAAGATGACCGCCTACAAGTATCGTATGAGAATGGGAACCAAACCCGGAGAAAACGATTCACCTGAAGCAATGAAAAATAAACTTCTTGAAGACTTCAACAAGGAACAGTGGTATCTCAAGAAAGCAGATGAATTGAAATCAAAACTTTTTGACAAAGGAATTGATATGAATCAATAATTTTAAATTAAAATTTAGATTATACTTTTTACAAGATTATACTTTTTACAAGATTATAGCGCCTGGGCTTCGGCCTGGGCGTATTTTTTTATATAATATACGCAATTGCGTACATATTCTTGTATCCCCTGTATAGTTTGGCATGGTTTTTGTACTACATTGTAGTGTTATGAATAAATCACCGCCGGAGTAATCCTGACATATTAAACAATTGGATGGCTAAATGCTACACAGGGGCTGAACGCAAAACCACGGATAGGAGAGTATACTCCGTCCCACACTTAGCGATTAGGAGAGTAAACTCCAACATACCCATTAAAATTTTAATTAAAATTATAATTTTTTAATAACATTGACCACTATTTATTATTACCTAATTTTAATTTTATATGAAGAACTTCCTAAATGATTTATTAACATTCTTAGTTTTCGTAGCGGCAATCGTTTGCTTCTACTTCGCAGCAGTTGTAACTTTTTCATCTGCTCTGTTCAACTTCATTCTATTCTTCGCTGCTGTATTCTTCCTTATCCAAGGCGCTGGCTTTATTGACCGTGCCAAAGGATTTGGAAAATACTCTAAGGAGAACCCACCTGCTGTTTCCAATAAGGAAAATGATTCCAATAACGAAAATGATAATTAAAATTAAAATTATCTGTCAGGCCCTTCGGGGCCTTTTTTATTTTAATTAAAATTATAATCCACCTCATATCTAAATTAAAATTTTAATTACTATCTCAATATACATAATTAAAATTATAATTAAAACCCCTCACCCAAATTAAAATTAAACAAAAAAAATTATTCAGCCAAATATTTTTTTGACCAAATAACTTTTTTTTTGAAGCCCTCTCCGCTAAGTGCTTAATTTAGAATGAATTTAAATTTTAATTCCAACCCTTATTTTTCTTGATTCTAAATAAAAATTTTAATTAAAATTGTCACAAGCCACAAATGGATTGGCACTTTTTCGCTAAGGCCCACACAAAAAAATTCAAATTAAAATCACCAATCCGCCACCAATCCATTCCCCAATTTTCCGCCGAATCATGCCCCAATCTTTTCCGCAAAAATTTCCGCCATAAAATCCGTTTTGCTTGATGCCTGAAAATGGCACTTTTTTCCTATACAAAAATCCCCAAAAACTCCCACTTTTTACCACTTCATAACACCCACATTATCAGCGTTTCATACACGCCTGATTATCAGCAAATTATAATTACTTTAAAATGAGTTAATTACAATTAAAATTAACAATCAGAAATAGGCCAAAAAAAGTGATATTAAATATGTATAAAAATGATATCAAAATGATATTACTTTTTAATAGCCATAATAGAAGTCATCATCCAGTTGTATTTTTTCGTTACATTCTGGACAATCAATATACTCATGGTGAATCATACAAATATCTTCATCCTTATAGACATCATCTTTTCCGAAGTTCAATATAGTGCCACAGCAAGGGCATTGTACCACGTACTTGCGATAATCGTCTATATTGTCATAGGAATGTCTTCCTGTTAATTTATTAATCATAATTATAATTTTTTCTTGATATAGGAAGGGATTGCTATTTTCATTTTGAATTGAATTTTCTTGGTATTAGTTCACCTTCTACAACGAGGGCAATAGATAGTCCGATAAGGAATAATGAGGCGACCATACCTGCGCCTGGGATTGCACAAATAAAGGATGCGAAGATTACATAATGGAAAGGAATATCTTCTCCGTCTTCTGTGGTGAAGAGTGTGAAAGTAAGTAATGAGAACAGGATTGTGATTCCCAATACAATAAAATAGATTTTCCAGAATAGTAGCATAATAATAAATTTTAATTAATGTTATTTTACAGTGTTATTTTATAATGTATCGAATATAATATCAGTGACTCTACCTTTTCTATCTTTTTCGATAGGTTCAATGATGTTAATAAGTTCTTTTTTAAGTGAGTCTGTGAGAGGAATATCTTTTTCTATGGTATTCCCAATCATTGTTTTTACGGTAATTCTAATTGTATTCATTGTTTTAAAAGATTACATTTATTTTCAAGCCATTTAACCCAGCTATTCATTGCGGTGCATCCGTAAGTTTTGATATAGTTTTTTAAGAAACCAATGATTTCAGAACTATAATCAATCTTGTTGTTAATTTCGTTGCAATCTTCAACAAGTTCATAGTTGGCGGCTCTACTTATGTCAAGGCTCCATCCTTCTCCGTAATATTTTCCATTAAAGATTGAGGTGATTGTATGCTCAGCATTAGAATTTTTAAGTCTAATTGTATCGCCTACATGGAAATATCTTTTGGGGTTATTAAGGACTTCTGCCATGCCACGGTTAAATTGTACGGTATCGGCATTTTTATATGCTTTACCAAGGTCTTCTTCGTATTGTTTTTTGGGGATAAATTCTTTTCTTGCCAAGTCGATAAGTTTTTGAGAATATTCTTTTGTTTTCTCTATGGTTGGTGAGCCATGTCCTTCTGGTGTAGCACAATTTAATAGATTTAAAATCTCTTTCTCAAACTCCGTCAATTCCTCTTCTGCAAAGAAAAGTCCGTGATTTGGGTCAGAATCATACATTCCGTCAACTGAGACATTATAAGCAATTCCATTATGGTTTAGAAGCACCACTGGATATTTTTCGTTTGCATCCCATTTTATGATTTCCACAGGGAAGCCATTGTCATCAATTATTTTTCTGCTCTTATCTTCGAGCCAAGTGTCTAAATTAAATCTTTCCATTGTTTTATAGTTTTAATAAATTCGTATAAAGGGAGTCTAAATTTGCATCAATTCCTTATCAATTCCTTCACAGAAATTAGCCACACAAGTTCTTCTTCAACTTTAGTGGGTAATTCTCCAATATAGCATTTTCCAAGAATTCCGATGCACCTAGTTAACATAAATTCATCCTCTTTATTCCACTCTAATTTTGGCTGATGCTTGAGTGTCATAAGCCAATCTGCATCTTGCTCAAGTTGGTAAATTTCATCGGTATCGCCTTTTCTATTGGCCCAAATGAATTTACGGATTCTGTCAAGTCTTTCGCTGTCTTCTTCAC
>Ga0310691_10001952_pt1 | contig 29432 bp, 29 predicted proteins | sample 176DNAGHGlowgp2_FD_203887 | JGI IMG/M metagenome (GOLD analysis project Ga0310691, IMG submission 203887) | Sheep rumen microbial communities from Palmerston North, Manawatu-Wanganui, New Zealand - 1766 DNA GHGlow gp2 (v2) (version 2) | ecosystem: Host-associated > Mammals > Digestive system >... | reverse complement strand
AAAAGGAAAAAACGAAAGTGATAACTGGAATCAGTTTTTTACCGAATACAAGGGCTATGTGGGAAGGCTTGCCGGAACACAATTTGCATTAAACCTTGTATCCATAATGATGGACGAACATCTCTGGCAGGAACAGGAACTTTCGGGTATCGGAAAAGAATTTCTTGAATTTGTCGGAACATGCGAAAAGGCCGGTTACGACATTTCGCTTGAAGAACAGATCACAGAATACAGAAAAAAACTTAAGAACATGATGGAATGCCTTGTCACCTATAATGACAGGTATCTCATATATCTTTATGTCATGAATATCTCAAAGTACAGATTTGAGGATTATGACATGAAGGGCTATACGGACGCATCCTTTACGGATGAGCTCATGGCATATATAACAAAGGATAAGGATCAGTCCAACATCAGATACAAGACCATGGATGTCTTAAAGGGTCTGCCTATCAGGCTGACAAAGAAAAGATTCTTTGAGCTTGTAAGGGACGGTTATTCCGTATACAAGGGCGGAAGCATGGAGAGCATAAAGGGGTTTGACTATATGCTCAGATCTGCGGCTCTTCTTAGAGAGCCCGAAGGAATGAGCGCATATTTCCCGGCTCTTGACGAATACGACCGCCATTTTGCATCACTTGATATAGAGAGTCTTGACGCGGAAGGCTATTATGACGAAAGCACCAGGCTTGCCGAATGCATCGATTACCTCAATGAACATATTTCATCATGCCAGCTGCTTGCTGAAGGCATAAATCAGCTTTATGCGTTCATACTTACAGGGGATTGCGCTTTTGACGAAGAAAACCTGTCGGCAGTAAAAAAGATCATCAGCATCATAAATAAAGTAGAAGATCCCGCTCTGGGATACGACCTTGATGACGATATGAATGAACTGCTTGAAGGCCTCGAAGGCGTTCAGGAAGAAGAGCTTGAAAGGCTCGAAGACGCCGACGGAGCCCTCGAAGATATCCTGTCATCCAAATTTGCGGCAGCTGCCAATAAGTCCGTGCTTGCCGATTTTATCGTGATCGATAAGCTTAAGATCCTTGTTTCGAGCAGTTATTTTGCCGATACGGATGAGGAGGATGCATCGGAGGTCACGCCCGAAGCGTTCCTTGCGCTGCTTAACGATTTTGTAGGGGATATTTCGGACAGCTTTGAGAATAAGTCAAAGACATATGTAAGGGCTCTTATGGCATCATGCATAGGCTGCATGCCAATGAATTTTGAAAACACAACCAAACTCCGTGAGTATATTCTGGGCAGTCTTAATGCCTGCACCAATGCAGCGGAGAAGATGGCACTCGTCGGTCAGCTGCGTGAAATGATGGCTGCCGATATGGATCTGGAGTAACCTAATATGAAATGGATGGAACCTTTTTACATCGGTGATATCGATACATCCGAGATCGAAGGCATGAAAAAAGAGGCGGAAGACAAAGAACTTTGTAATTACGGCACAAGAGCCTTGATAGTATTGCCTTTTAACAAAAGCAATATGTTTGAGATCATGTCATTTCATCAGCTGGCTATTTCCTATTATTCAACCATCGATCTTTGTGCGGTGGCATTTGCAAAGGACAAAGAGGATGCGGAAAATGTTCTTTGCCGTATAGTGGAGGATATGGAAAAAGCCGGGAAGGGATTTGATGTAAGAAGCTTTTTCAAATAATCGACATATCGGAGAAAAAACGTGGGTATTCTACTTCTTATTTTGAAGATAATAGGTATTATCCTGCTCTCGATCATCGGTCTGATCCTTTTTATTCTGCTCGTAGTACTTATAACACCCGTCAGATACAAGATATCCGGCAGTTATAAACAGAGCAGGCCTGATATCAGCTTATGCGTACATTTCTGGTTCCATTTGGTCAGCTTTAAGGCTGTGTATACCAAAGAAGGCCAAAGTGCCGGGCTGAGGATATTTTTTATCAGGAAAAAAATGATGTCGGGGCATAGCAGTCCGCCGGAAGCCGGTGATGAAAGCAGCTTCGACAAGCTGCCGGAAGATGAGGAAAGCAAAGCTGATGACGGCGGCGAAAATGCCGTGCAGGATGCTGATGATGCAAATGTAACTGAAGCTTCGGCGGATGAAACGGCAGGAGAGGAATCAGTAAAAGATACCGAAAAGGATGAGGTCCATGCGGCCGAAGATCCCGAAAAAAATGAAACTGCGGAGCCTGAAAACGAGCCGGACAAAGAGGTGGAAGGCGAAAAGAAGGAAGAGCCGCAAACTCCCATAGATAAGATCGCCGGGAAAGTATCAAAGATAATAGAAAAAATATCGGGGCTTTACGCTAAGGTCAAAAAAAAGGCGGACGCCATCAGATGGCTCCTTGAGCAGCCGTCGACCAAAAGACTCATCAAAAGATCGATAAAGCAGCTTAAAAAGACTGTCAGAAGCATTTTGCCGAGAAAGCTGAAAGGTAAAGTTACTCTCGGGCTTGAAGACCCTCAGATGATGGGAAGGATATGCAACTATGCCGGTATCTTTTATCCGTCCATGCCAAAGGGATTTGGTTTTTATCCGGTATTTGGCGAAAAGATAATAGATGCCGAAGGGCTTATAAAAGGCCGTATAATTTTGGGAGCACTGCTCGGACATCTTTTGAAGATAGTATTATGCAGAGATTTCTTCAGAACACTTAAAAACTATAAACGCTTTAAAAGGCAATGGAGGTAAAAATGGACAACAATATCAATTCTACCGTAAAATCACTTTTGGACGGACTTAACGGCTTCGTTACCACCAAGACAGTTGTCGGAGAACCCATACATGTGGACGGGGCAGTTTTGATCCCGCTTATTGATGTTACATTCGGCGTAGGTGCAGGAGCTTTTTCCGCAGCCGAAGGTAAAAAAGAAAAGGGCGCCGGAGGAATGAACGGAAAGATGAGTCCATCCTCAGTCCTTGTCATCAAAGACGGAAGCGCTAAGGTCATCAATATCAAAGATACCAATACAATGAACAAGGTCATCGACATGGTTCCCGATATTCTTGCAAAGATCACAAAAAAGGGCAAGAACAGCGAGGCTGTGGATGAGGCCATCGACGAGATAAAGAAAGAGAACAAATAAAATTGAGGGTAGCGAACTCTGTCCTGCGTGCAAATGATCATAGAGATGCTTACAACAATAACAGGGGCTGTTTTTTTACAGCCCCTGTTTTGCGCAAAAAAGCGGGATCTTTTAAAAGACCCCGCCAAAGTGATTTCATTTAAAAAACATCAAGCTCTCTCAATGTATCCCGAACGCAAGCAGGAAGTACAGATATTGATCCTTCTATTTCCACCGTTATCAAGCTTTACACGTACGGACTGGATGTTTGCCTTCCACATCTTGTTTGCTCTTCTATGAGAATGACTTACAGTATTTCCGAAATGAGCTCCCTTTTCGCAAATTGCACATCTTGCCATGATTTGCACCTCCTTCTTCTTAAAGGATTAAATTAAACAACATTGCAAGTCTAGCAGAAAAAGCAGCTTTTTGCAAGCGATTTTTTACATTTGTTATGTTTTTTTTAAAAAAAGATTTGATTCATTCTCCTAAAAAAGATTTTTAAGCAATAAAAAGTATTCCATTTTTGGATAAAAGAGTGTATAATAGCCGTGCTTATCAAATCTCTTATAGATCAAAAGGAAAGAGAGGTGTTTAAATGAAAGGAAAAATCAAAAATGAAATGGGAGAGATCCTGATAGATCTGGAAGTCATATCCCAGTATGCAGGTACTGCTGCCATGGAATGTGCAGGCATCGTAGGTATGGCTGCGGTAAGTATGACGGACGGACTTGTAAAGCTTCTTAAGCGTGAAAGCCTTATGAAGGGTGTGATGGTTCAAATAGTGGATAATGAACTGAACATAGATTTTCATGTAATCGCCGCGTATGGTGTCAGCATTTCAACAGTTATGTCTAATCTCGCGACTACCGTTAAATACCAGGTCGAGAAATTTACCGGTATGAAGGTCGGAAAGATCCGCGTATTTGTAGAAGGTATCCGTGTTATAGACTGATGCGGTTCTTAAAGAGTTAATGAAGGAGGACACAAACGTGTCGAATGAAATGATCGATCCGCAGCTGATGGCTAAAATGTTTTTGGCCGCAGCTCAGAATCTTGATGCAAATAAAGAATACATAAACGAACTTAACGTTTTCCCGGTTCCGGACGGTGATACCGGAACAAATATGACCATGACGATCATGTCGGCAGCAAAGGATGTTCAGGCTCTTTCGGGCTTTACCATGCCCGAGCTTTGCAAGGCTATATCGTCAGGTTCCTTAAGAGGAGCAAGAGGTAACTCCGGAGTTATCCTTTCGCAGATCTTAAGAGGCTTTACAAAATCCGTAAGGGATCTTGAAATCATCGATATTCCCGCCATCGCAGAAGCCTGCGAAAGAGCTACCGAAACAGCATACAAGGCTGTAATGAAGCCGAAGGAAGGTACTATCCTTACCGTTGCAAGAGGAATCTCGGAAAAAGCAAAAGAACTTGCCGCAGATCCCGATATCACAATGGAAGTGTTCCTTGATGAACTTATAAAACACGGTGATGAGACTCTTGACAAGACACCTGACCTTCTTCCTGTCCTCAAACAGGCAGGTGTTGTGGATTCCGGCGGCAAGGGACTCATGACAGTCCTTTACGGAGTAAGAGACGGTTATCTTGGAAAAGAGATCAAGATGAACCTTGAACCAATTGCAAAGAAGCCTCACATTGCGATCATTCCCAAGGCCGATATCGATACCGCAAACATCAAATTCGGATACTGTACCGAATTCATCGTAAATCTTCCGGCGCCCGTAAGCGACGAGACCGTTCTCGGCTTTAAGGCATTCCTTGAGTCGATAGGTGATTCCATCGTATGTGTTGCGGATGATGAGTATATAAAGATCCATGTTCATACCAATCATCCCGGACAGGCCTTTGAAAAAGCGCTTGAATACGGACCCTTGAGCCGTATGAAGATAGACAACATGAGAATGGAGCATCAGGAAAAGCTTGTAAAGGATGCCAGCCTTCTTGCTGCGATGAAAGAAGCCGAAAAAGCCGCAAAGAAGATCCTTGATGATGACAGAAACGATGAGCCCGAAAATATCGCGCCCACCAAAAAGTACGGCTTTATTTCCGTATGTGTCGGAGATGGTCTTACCGAGATATTCAAGAGTCTGAATGTTGATGTCGTAGTAAGCGGCGGTCAGACCATGAATCCGAGCACGGAGAATTTTATACGTGCCATCGATGAGATAAACGCGGAGAACATTTATATCCTTCCGAACAATAAAAATATAATAATGGCCGCTCAGCAGGCTGCACAGCTTACAAAGGATAAGAACATAATCGTTATTCCCACGGCTACGGTTCCGCAGGGCATAGCTTCCATAATTGCTTTTTCACCTGAATCGGAGGTTGATGAGAATAAGGATAATATGGTCGAGGCAGCAGGCACGATAAAGACCGGTTCGGTAACATATGCAGTCAGAAATACCTGCATTGACGACAAGGAGATAAAGGAAAACGACATCATGGGTATCTGTGACGGAAAGATCCTTGCCGTAGGCGAAGATGTAATGCAAACAACTGCCGAAATGGTATCGGGCATGGTGGATGATGACAGTTCGTTTATCAGCATCTATTACGGTTCAGACGTAAAGGAAGAAGATGCTCAGGCACTGCTTGATACAATATCCGAGCAGTTCCCCGATATAGATATCGATCTTCAGCCCGGCGGTCAACCGGTATATTACTATATTATTTCAGTCGAATGATCATTCGGGCGGCATGCAGCGCGTGCCGCTCTTTTGATTTGAATCCGCGGGGGTCACCGAAATGAATCTTGATGACAGTGTAAGAACAATTAAAGGAATAGGCGAAAAGACCGCGCTTCATTTTGAAAAGCTGGGAATAAAAACGGTAATGGATCTTCTGACTCATTATCCCAAAGGTTACGATCTTTATGAAAAACCTGCCCCGGTAAATATAGGAAGCTTTGGAAATACTGTATCCGTGTACGCAAAGCTTTTATCAAAGCCTGTTCTTATGAAAAAAAATTCAAAGATCATCATTAACGCTCCGTTTACGGACATCAAGGGCAACCGGTTTGGGTGTACATGGTTTAACATGCCGTATCTGTGTAATTCCATGCGTACGGGGGATGTCTATGTGCTGCGGGGAATAAAGACATACAGAAACGGCTCATTTGAATTGACACAGCCCTCCGTCTATAAAAAAGAAGAATATGACAAGCTTTCAAATGTCCTTATGCCGATATATGCTCTTACTGCAGGCGTAACATCTAAAATGATAACAAAAGCCGTAAGAAGCATTCTTGAATGTCAGGATATAAAGATAGAATCTGAGCTTGACAAGGAAGTGGCTGTTCTTAAAGAATACGGCCTGCTTTCAAAGGCGATAAGCGATATACATTTTCCGGGCTCGCAAAAAGCGGCAAGGAAAGCCCGTGACAGGATCGCGCTTGAGGAATTCTACACTTTCTTTACGGGAATCAAAGACCTGATAGAGAGCAGAAAAACCAAAAAGGCAGGTGATATACTGCAAAGGAAAAAAGAGCTTGACCTGCGCATAAGCAGCCTTCCGTTTGAACTTACAAAAGGTCAGCGCATAGCACTTGAAGAGGTGAGAAAAGATCTTACGGCCGAATCTCCCATGCACCGTATCATACAGGGGGATGTGGGTGCGGGAAAGACAATAATCGCATTTCTTGCAATGCTGGAGACAGGTTTAAACGGATATCAATCGGCGATCATGGCGCCCACGGCCGTTCTTGCATCGCAGCATTACGAGAATTTTATCAGGCTTTTCCCCGACATGAAGGAAAAAACTTTGCTGCTTACGGGGGATCTTACCGCAGCAGAAAAAAGAGCGGCATATGAAAAAATGATGTCGGGTGAAGCATTGTTTATAGTCGGAACGCATGCGCTCTTTCAGGAAAAGACCGTATTTAAGTCACTTATGCTTGTGATAGTCGACGAACAGCACCGCTTCGGCGTCGGTCAGAGACATGAACTTACAGGTAAAGGGAATATGCCCCATGTCCTTTACATGTCGGCAACGCCCATTCCAAGATCTCTTGCCGGAATTCTGTATGCAGACCTTGATCTTACCGTTCTGTCCGAAAAACCAAAGGGGAGGCAGAGGATACATACTGCTGTCATAGGGCCTAAGGACAGGGAAAAGACCTACAGATTTATTATGGGCGAACTTGCAAAAAAGCATCAGGCATATGTGATATGCCCACTTATAGAAGAGGGAGAACTGCCCTTCGGTGAAGATGTCGCGACATATTCAAAGATGCTGAAAAAAGTGTTTGCAGGTCATACTGTGGGCGTATTGCACGGCCGCATGTCCCAGAATGACAAAAATGCCGTATTTGACAGCTTTGCTAAGGGCGATACAGAGATACTCGTATCCACGACGGTTGTGGAAGTCGGAGTGGATGTTAAAAACGCCACAGTTATAGTGATAGAAAATGCGGAAAGATTCGGGCTTGCCCAGCTCCATCAGCTTAGGGGAAGGGTCGGAAGAGGAAGCGACGAATCGTACTGCATTCTTATATCAAGCAGCGACGAGAATGTGGATAACGAAAGGCTTGCGGTAATGAAGGAAAGCGATGACGGATTCGTCATCGCCGAAAAGGACTTTAAGATGCGGGGACCGGGGGACATACTCGGCGTACGTCAAAGCGGCGATCCGGCATTTAGGCTTGCGGATATATATCGCGATCATGAGTTAATGAAGAAAGCAAGGGAGATAGCTTTTTTGAAATAAAGGAGGAGAGATATGTCTTCTATAATAGAAATAAAGGATGTTACTAAAGAATTTAAAGTATTAAACCGTCACGAGGGTCTGAAGGGAAGCATCAAAGATCTTTTTTCACGTGACTACAAGGTGATCCGTGCAGTAGACAATATTTCCATGAATGTCATTCAGGGCGAGATAGTGGGGTATCTGGGACCGAACGGCGCCGGAAAATCAACCACGATCAAGATGATGACCGGTGTATTGGAGCCGACTTCGGGAGAGATACTGGTGGACGGAAACGTGCCATACAAAAACCGTACAAAGAATGCGCAGAATATAGGAGTTGTCTTCGGACAGCGTTCACAGCTGTGGTGGGCTCTTCCTCTTGTGGAATCATTCAAGATATTAAAGGATATATATCAGATATCGGATAATGCATACAATGAAATGATAGAGCTGTACAGATCGCTTGTCGATATAGAGCCTCTTATGCATAAGCCCGTAAGGCAGATGTCTTTAGGCCAGAGAACACTCAGTGATATACTTGCCGCCTTTTTGCATGACCCCAAGATCGTATTTCTTGATGAGCCGACCATAGGCCTTGATGTTTCGATGAAATCTAAAATAAGGACACTTATCCATGCGCTGAACAAGGAGAAGAATACAACGGTCATATTGACCACCCATGATATGGGTGATGTCGATGCGCTTTGCAAAAGGATAGTTATAATCGATAAAGGCAGGATGATCTATGACAACGATATCGAGAATTTAAAGAGTTTTTTCGGATCCTACCGCACATTAAAAGTTCGTATGGACGGCGATCTGAAAGAAGCGGCCGAGAGTGTTCAAAGGATATTGCCGGATTGTTCCGTCACAGCGGACGATGAATGGATATCGGTGCTTGTTGACGAGGATAAAGAGGGCGTTATCGATGTTCTCGGCACCATTCAAAGATCCTTTGGCATTAAGGATATGAAACTTGAAGAGATATCTTCGGAAGATGTCATAAAAAAGATATACGAGGAGGACGGTTTATGAGTTTGAGAAAATATCTGACGCTCACCCGTGCAGGTATGATCGAATCATTACAGTTCAGGTTGTCATTTATCGTAATGGTCATAGGAAACCTCCTGTATTTGATAATCGTCTATTTTTTGTGGAAGGCGATATATGCATCCGCGGGGACCGATGTCGTAAACGGCATGACTTTTTCGGATACGCTTATATATCTCGTGCTTGCGACGGCTCTGTTTAATTTTATGGAGATGTACACGGTATGGGAGATAGGCAGGAACATTCAGTCCGGCAAGATAGTACTCGATCTATTAAAACCCATGGAATACAGAAAATATCTTTTCTGGTCTTATTCGGGAACATTTGTTATGCAGTTTTTCCTTACATTTCTGCCGACGTTCATAGCTGTGTCCGTAGTCACGAAAGGAGCTGTTCCTATGGGAGTGAATCTTCCCCTTTTCGCGGTGTCCGTAGTAATGGCGGTTTCCATAAATTACAGCATAGATTTTCTTGTGGGAACGATCTGCCTGTATACGGAATCCATATGGGGCATAAATATAATGAAGCAGGTGATAGTACTTCTTTTGTCGGGAGCTACTATACCGCTTGCCTTTTTCCCCGAAACCCTCAGGAACATCGTTTATTATCTTCCTTTTCAATCGATATACAATGCGCCGCTTTCAATACTTTTGAAGGGAAATTCCGATCTGAAGGATGCGGGGGTGACATTGCTTATGCAGCTGTTTTGGTGCATCATAATGACAGTCTTAAGCAAATTGTTTTGGAAAGCTTCGCTTAAGCAGATAACCGTAAACGGAGGCTGATGATATGAAGAGAAAAAGTCTTGTTTTTTATTTAAGGATCTATCGCAAGATCCTTGCGCAGGATCTGAAAAGCAAAATGAGCTACCGTGCGGACTTTATTATTTCGACCATCGGTATGATATTTACAAATATATCCGGCTTTATCGGATTTTGGATCATTTTCAGGAATTTCCCGTCCATAAACGGGTGGAGCTATCATGAGATGCTTTTCCTGTACGGCTTTTCTCTGGTGGCGCTTACCCCTGTGCAGTGCTTCTTTGACAATAACTGGAGTCTGAGACAATATGTCTATTCGGGCGATTTTATAAAATACTGTTTCAGACCGATAAATCTGTTCTTTTATTTTCAGTCGGAGGTATTTGATATAAAAGGGCTCGGACAGTTTGCTTTCGGAACGGGCACTTTGATCTATTCGTGGATAAAGCTCGATCTTGCGTTCACGCCGCTCATACTTTTAAAGCTTATCGTATTTCTTATAACCGCATCACTTATAATGATAGCGCTGCAGAATGCGGCTGCCGCAACATGCTTTTGGACGCACAATTCGTTTTATGTACTCGATCTGGCGTTCAGATTCAAGGACTACGCAAGATACCCAATAACGATATTCAGCCCGGTATTCAGGTTTATCTTTTCCTTTGTGATACCGATAGCCTTTATTGCATATTATCCGAGCCTTGTGATATTAAGGCCCGATGAAGTGCCGGTGCTTTCGTGGCTGTCCCCGCTTATAGGAACAGCATTCTTTTTTGCAAGCTACAAGTTCTGGATGTATGCGGCAACAAGATACAGCGGAACAGGGTCCTGAATTTTGGGCCCCAAACACGCAATTTCTGCTTATAACGCGCAATTTCGTATTGAACTTTAAGTCCACATATGTTATTATAAATCGTATGGTATTCGTGCAAAATGGGATGTAGGAAATATGTCCTGACTTTGCTTACGGATTAGGGGGTAAAAATGTCTGAAATTTTCAAGAATTACAAATACTTGATAATACTTTTATTATTCAGCATTTTCTTCTATATCGGATCCTTCTTCTGGGCAAACGGGTTCTCCAACAAAGGTACTGCACAAAGATGGGCGCAGACCCTTGAGAGCAAGGTGGATTCCATAACCGGGGACGTATATACGACCGAGAAGATGTGTCTGGCTTTGGAAGATGTGCTGGGGCATTTTTATGTGGGAGAGTACTATGTCCCTGTCACGGCCTTTTACAGGGGCAGTGAGCTGGGCAATAACGGAACTCTGTTTTATTCGACTCTTGACGAATGTCCGATACATGGCGACGGCGGAGAAAATAACAAAAAGAGCATTGAAGCCTACCTGAAAGCAAAAGGTATCTACAAATGCTACAAGGAAATGATAAGCACGAGCGGGTACGGATTGTATGATTACATAAATATAAACAATGAAAAATGCTACATTATTTACTGCTATTCTTCAAAGCTGCACGCTGTGGTCATTGGCTTTGTTCCGAAAAAATGTGCGGAGTCGGGTTATTCGGGCAGATTAGTATTATACTCGATATCATTTGCACTGATCGTTCTTTCCTTCGTTTTATTCGTTCGCATCAATAAAAAGGTCAGCGACGGATATAAAAAGGAGAGGGATGAAATTAAGCAGACCATGAAGGACAAAGACGCCAGAATGGATGTTCTTTCATATTTGATGAATGAGTTTACTTTCGAATATGACATAAAGCATGACACTCTTGCGTTTGCCGAAAAGTACCAGACCATCTTCCAAAGAGGAAAGTATTTTACAAGATTCCTCGAAAATCTTAAAACAAGGTATAATATCTATCATCTTGATCAAAAGAATATCCAGAATTCATTTGACAAGATCATGAACGGAGAATATGAAGGTTCATGCCTCTTCAGGCTTCAGATGCCGAACGGCAACTATGAATGGTTCAATTGCGTATATAAGGTAATGGTATCAGACGCAGGCGAGCCCGTATACGTAGTCGGAAAGATAATGAACGTTCATAAGTCGCAGACTGAAAAGGAAATGCTTCTCAGCCGCTCGACAAGGGATCCGCTTACAAACCTTCTCAACAGAGCGGAGCTTGAAAAGCGTACTACCAATTACATCAACGAGATGTCCGAATCCGATCTGGCAGCCATTGTTATCATGGACCTTGACCACTTCAAGCAGGTCAATGATACCATGGGTCACACAAAGGGCGACGAACTGCTGATAGAGGTTGCCGGAGTCATCAGGGAGACCTTCAGAACAAGCGATATCATAGGAAGACTCGGAGGCGACGAGTTCTATATCTTTATGAAGGACCTTGCAAATGAAGCGGATGCAATAAGCAAGTGTGAAAAGCTCAGGACTCTTTTGAACAGAGATGTGGTAAACGGCGATAAGGTCGTAAACATCAGCACGAGTATAGGTATCCATTATGTAAAGCAGGGAGCTACATTCCTTGATATTTACATGAAAGCCGACTCTGCCCTTTACAAAGCAAAAGAGAGCGGAAAGAACAGGTATTGTATTCACCGTGAAGGTGATGAGATAAAAACAGATAAAATATAAGTAAAGCAAAGGAGCGGCTGCAAAAAGGCAGCAGGTAAACGAAATGACACTTTTGGAAAACTGGCGCAAGTATGCGTACGAGACAGAAAGAACAAAGCAGGAGTATGACCGGATATGGGCAGCTTATTTCAACCTTGAAAAGGGCTTTTATGAAAAGATCCTTTCAGGCGATGAGGTTGTAAGCGGTACTGTTAAAGAGCTTGCCGAAAAATTCGGATTTAACATCATGACAATGACAGGTGTGCTCGACGGTATCAATGACAGCTTGAAGACACCGAATCCCATCGAGACAATGGATGAAGATACAGTCGTTTCGCTTGATTACGACAAGGAAAAGCTTTATTACAATATGGTGGAGGCAAGGGCAAACTGGCTCTATGAGCTTCCCATGTGGGATAACCTTCTTTCCGAAGAAAGAAGAAAAGAGCTTTATAAGGAGCAGAAATCATCCACAACGATCGTAAAGCCCAAAAAAGTAGGACGTAACGACCCGTGCCCCTGCGGAAGCGGGAAGAAATACAAGTACTGCTGTGGTAAGTAGATAAAATCTTAAATAAAGGAAGGTTAAAAAATGATAATCGGAAACAATCTGCCAAATATTCCCTGGGAAGACCGCCCCGAAGGATGCAATGACATCGTATGGCGTTACAGCGGCAACCCCATTGTAAAGAGAAATCAGATCCCCGGAGCAAACAGCATCTTCAATTCCGCTGTAGTTGCAAAGGACGGAGAATTTGTCGGCATATTCAGAAGCGACGATACGGCTATGGAACAGCACTTGTTCCTCGGCAAATCGCATGACGGTATCAACTGGGATATAGAGCACAGCCCACTGCCGCTTTATGATGCGAATGACAACTGCATAGGAGTTGCATGCGGCTATGACCCGAGAGTATGCTTTATTGAAGACAGATATTATGTCACATGGTGTACCCAGTATCACGGAGCTACAATAGGTGTTGCATATTCTTATGATTTTAAGAAATTTTACAGGCTTGAGAATGCATTCCTTCCTTTTAACAGAAACGGTGTCATGTTCCCCGAAAAGATAGGGGGCAGATTCCTTATGTTCTCAAGACCTTCCGATAACGGACATACGCCTTTCGGTGACATGTACATAAGCCAGAGTCCCGACATGGAATTCTGGGGCTATCACAGATTCGTAATGAATGCTCAGGGCTGGGCGTGGACAAAGATCGGCGCAGGTCCCATCCCGATAAAGACAGATGAAGGCTGGCTTCTTATATTCCACGGTGTCGGAACTACCTGTAACGGTATGATCTATTCGATGGGTGCGGCTATTCTTGATATAGATGAGCCTTGGAAGGTAAAATATCGCTGCAAGCCTTATATATTCCATCCCACAGAACTTTACGAATGTGTCGGCGATGTTCCCAATGTTACATTCCCATGCGCTGCGCTGACGGATGCAGCAACGGGAAGAATAGCCATCTATTACGGAGCGGCAGATACCGTCGTAGGTCTTGCATTTACTCAGGTGGATGAACTTATCAAGTACATCAAGGATAATGCCGTATGAGAGTAATAGCCGGACGCGCAAGGCATATCGCTCTTACAGCGCCTGCAGGTCTTAATACCAGGCCGACGACCGACCGCATCAAAGAGACCTTGTTCAATATGATCCAGCCGTTCATTGCGGGGGCAAATTTTCTGGATCTGTTTTCGGGCAGCGGAGCGATCGGGATAGAAGCCTTGAGCAGAGGCGCTGCATCCTGCGATTTTGTGGAAAACGAAAGAAATGCCTTAAAAGCCATAGAAGACAATCTGAAAAAGACGAAGCTCGATGGCGGACATATTTACAGATCGGATGTTTTTTCGTTTTTGTCTTCTGCCGGAAAAAACAAAAAATATGATATAATTTTTATGGATCCGCCGTATGATCATCTGTTTGAAAAAAAGGTGATCGAAATGCTGGCCGTATCGGAATGCGCGGGCCCCGATACACTTATAATATTTGAGTGTTCTTTGGACACTGCATTTGACGATTATCTTGGCGAACTTGGTTTTGATACAGTAAAGGTCAAGACCTACAAAACGAACCGGCATGTTTTCATAAAAAAAAGGAGATGATATAATGGCCATAGGATTATATCCGGGAAGCTTTGACCCGGCTACCTTTGGACATCTTGATGTAATAAAAAGAGCATCAAAGATCGTTGATAAGTTATATGTTGCAGTGCTTGTAAACAGTGAAAAGAACGCACTTTTTACCGCAGAGGAAAGGTGTGATCTTTTAAAAAAGATCACTGCAGACATCCCGAATGTAGAAGTAGTGTCATATTCGGGGCTTACAGTCGAACTGGCCAGGCAGTATAACGCTACCGTGATGATCAGAGGTCTTCGTGCCGTGACGGATTTTGAATATGAATTGTCCATTGCTCAGACGAATCATGCCATAGCGCCCGAGATCGATACGATCTTTTTGACGACCAATCTCAAATATGCTTATCTTTCTTCAAGTACAGTTAAGGAAGTGGGCTTCTATGAGGGCGATATTTCGCACTTCGTCCCCGAAGAGATAATCGATACAGTTAAAGAAAAGATAAATAAAAAGAAGCTTGGTCTTATATAACGGCCGGACGAAAGGAGAAACAAAATGAGTAAGTTTGAAGATATCATACAGCAGATGGAGGATTATCTTGCAGGATGCAAGCCCAAGACTTTTTCCGCAAACAAGATAGATGTTGACAAGGAGCAGATGGAGGAGTTTTTGGAAGAACTCCGCACAAAGTGCCCGGATGAAGTCAGAAAGGCTCAGAAGGTAGTTGCAAACAGAAACCGTATTCTTGAAGAGGCAAACGAAGAAAGAGAGCGTATGATCGCCGATACGGAAGAAGAATGCAGAAAGATGATCAACGAGCATGATATCGTTAAGCAGGCTACGGCAATTTCCGACCGTATGATCGCAGAGGCAAGGGAACAGGCCGAAACCATCATATCCAATGCTCAGAAGGATGCGGATGAGATCCGTCAGGGCGCTATCGAATACACGGACGGCCTTCTTGCAAATACGGAGGGTGCTCTCATTTCCACACTTGAAAGCACAAGAAAGACATTCAGCGCTTTCGTACAGGCATGCGACAAGAGCCTTCGTCAGGTAAGAGCTAACAGGGCAGAGCTTTCCGGTGATACAGCCGAAGGCGATCAGGCTGAAGAAGAATAAGATATGTATTGGCACCGGAGAAATCTTTCTTCGGTGCTAGTTGTAAAAAAAGGTAACTATTCCGGTGTGGTTTATGAACAGTTACAAAAAGGTGCATGTCGCTTATGGAATTACCTGTAAAGTATAAAGAAAATATGATCAAGCTTTTAAAAGAGGATTATCCTCTTTATGAAAAAAGCTTTGACAGTGAAAGGCTGTTTGGACTGAGAGTCAATACAGCAAAGATATCGCCCGATAGATTAAAAGAGCTTTATAAGGGCGATCTAAGGCCGATTCCCTGGATAGAAAACGGCTTTTTTTATGATGGAAAAAACTTTCGCCCGGCTAAGGATCCGTATTATTATGCAGGCCTTTATTATCTGCAGGAACCATCTGCCATGACACCTGCAAACAGGCTTCCTTTAAGCGGAGGCGAGCGAATACTTGATATATGTGCGGCGCCGGGGGGGAAAAGTACCGAACTCGGCGCAAAGCTATGCGGCAGCGGCTTGCTTTTTTCAAATGATATTAGCAATTCCAGAGCCCAGGCACTATTGAAAAATCTTGAACTTTTCGGAATAAAAAATGCCGTTATAGCAAGTGAGGCTCCGTATAAGCTTGCAACAAAGCTGCCTCATTTTTTTGATCGTATACTTATAGACGCACCCTGTTCGGGCGAAGGAATGTTCAGAAAAGATGTGGCCGTCATGCGTGCATGGAATGAAGACAGCAACGCTAAGTTTTCCGCACTTCAAAAGCAGATCCTTGACAGCGCCGTATGGATGCTTCGCCCGGGAGGCATGATAATGTACAGCACATGTACATTTTCGCCCATGGAAAACGAAGAGAGCATTTCATATGTTCTGGATAAATATCCTTATATGAAGCTTTCGGATATAAAGCCTTATGAAGGTTTTGCGGAAGGCTTTACAGAATACGGAAACAAGTCGGAAGACTTAAAAAAATGCGTACGGGTATTCCCTCATAAAATGAACGGTGAAGGCCATTTTGTCGCTCTTTTAAAAAGCGAGCTTAAAGAAGAACCGTTGTCGTTTGTACCTTATGTGCGTGAATGCAGGCAGAGCGAAGTGGAAAAACAGACATGTCTTACGGAATTTCTTTCGCATATTTCGTCAAAATTCGATCCCGAAAGAATTGAGATAAGAAAAAACGGGACCGTCCTTTATCTGCCCGAGTCTATGCCCGACCTTAAAGGCATAAGGCTCATGAGATGCGGGCTTTTGATAGGAGAGATAAAAAAAGACCGTTTCGAGCCTTCTCAGGCACTTGCAATGAGCCTTAAAAAGGAAGAATTCGATAATGTTTTATCGCTTCCGTACGGTGATGAAAGAGTATTGAAATATCTCAAGTGTGAATCGATCGATTTTGATGAGCCCTTAAAGGACGGTTACGTACTTGTCTGCGTTGAAGATTATCCTTTGGGATTTGCAAAAAAGACCGGAGACAGGCTTAAAAACAAATATCTGCCGGGCTGGAGATGGCAGTAAAAGGGGAAAAAATGCTTGTCAGACTTGATAAGCTTCTGGCCGATAACGGTATAGGAACCAGGTCGGAGGTGAAAAAAATAATAAAAAACGGTCAGGTAACAGTTGACGGGAAGGTCGTGAAAGGATCCGATCTGAAGGTTGACGCCTCGGCATCAAAGGTGGCTGTATCCGGTAAAGAGATATCGGCAAAGCTTGAAAGCTGGTATATGTTAAACAAACCTGCAGGCTATGTATGCGCAAATGAAGACGGCCGCAACAAGACAGTGTTTGATCTTCTTGATGTCCCCGAAAAAAAGAGATTGTTCTGCGTCGGCAGGCTTGATATAGATACCGAAGGTCTGTTGCTCATTACAGATAACGGAGAGGTGTCGCACAGTCTGTTGTCTCCCAAAAAACATGTGAGCAAAAAATATTATACGGAATACTCGGGGGAGCTTTGCCGGGGCGCAGAAAAAATGGTCGCAGAAGGTCTTCAGGTTGATGAAGAGCTTAAATGCCTTCCCGCAAAGCTTGAGATAACAGAGGATGGAAAGGCATATTTAACGATCGCGGAAGGAAAGTTTCATCAGGTAAAAAGGATGATGGAGAGGCTTGGAGGAAAAGTCACTTATTTAAAGAGGCTTGAATTCGGTCCCCTTGTTCTTGATGAAGATTTAAAGCCCGGAGAATACAGAGAGCTTTCCGAAAAAGAGATAGAGGCATTAAAAGGAAGATAAGATGGAAGAATCATCAAAAGAGAAAAAAGCATTGTTTCCCGCCAAGGGAAAAAGAGGATATCTTAAAGGAAAAAAGCTTAAAAACCTTTTGATCGTCATATTGTTTATCGGCCTTATCGCCGGTCTTATGATAACGGGTATCCTTATAACCGGAGATAAAAAGAATATTTTTACCATAATGGCTATTTTAAATGTTCTTCCCATGGCACACTTCCTGACAGCATTAATAGCTGTATTTCCTTATAAGTCGCCGGCCCTTGATGAATACGAGTCCGTATGCACCGGGAAAGAAGACGCAATGCTCACAGAGATCATCGTGACATCGCCAAAGCTTAAGGCGGCAGAGCTTTCTTATGTGTGCATCAATGACGACAATGTATATGCATATTCACCTTCGCTTCCAGGAAGTAAAAAAGAGTATGAAGAATATATAGAAGGCCTTTTGGCTGTGTCAAAAATGAATGTCTCATTCCATATCTATACAGAACTTACGGCTTTCAAAAAGGTATCAAAACACGCGGAATACCAAAAACTTTCACGTTTTGAAGAAGATGTTTACTCATCCTTAAAGTCGGTCTCCATGTAAACGGGTATATAAATGAAAGAATACATTATCGGTGAAAACGAAGCGGGTCAGAGATTTGACAAATATATTTTTAAGCTCATCCCGCTTGCTCCCAAAAGCTTTGTTTACAAAATGCTTAGAAAAAAGAATATCGTATTAAACGGTAAAAAGGCTTTGGGCAGTGAAATGACAGAAAAAGGCGATACGGTAAAGCTTTTTTTGTCGGATGAGACAATTGAAGAATTCAGTAAAAAAGATAAGATAAAACCTTCGCCTTCCATCATAGATGCCGATATAGTCTACGAAGACAGCAATGTCATCATAATGAACAAGCCTGACGGGATACTTTCTCAAAAGGCAGGGCAGAATGATATCTCGATGAATGAGGTACTTATTAAATATCTGACAGATAAAGGTCGGATAAACGATGCTCAGCTTCAGACCTTCAGGCCTTCCGTCGTAAACCGCCTCGACCGCAATACAAGCGGCCTTATAATGGCGGGCTGCAGTCTTAAGGGCACGCAGCAGCTCTCAGAAGCTTTAAGAGACAGAAACTTAAAAAAAGAATATATCTGCATTGCCAAAGGCATTATAAGGGATAAGCTGCACCTTTCGGGAACACTCACAAAAGATGAAGGTACAAACAAGGTGAGCATAAAAAAAAGCGGCGGCGATCTTATAAAAACGGATATATATCCGATAGGATACGGCGATGGGCTTACTTTGCTGAAAGTACATCTGATAACCGGAAAAACGCATCAGATAAGAGCTCACCTGGCATCCGTCGGTCATCCTTTGATAGGTGATGAAAAATACGGCGACAAAAAAGTAAATGATCTGATGAAGAAAAAATACGGCCTTACGCATCAGCTTCTCCATTCGTGGATGGTCAGCTTTGAAAAAGAGAAAGGAGCGCTTGAAGGGCTTTCGCATAAAACGATAAAGGCTCCGATACCCGATATTTTTTTGAAGATCATTAAAGGAGAAAACATAAAATGGCAACATGGTCCGGAAGAGGATTGAGAGGGTCCACCTTAGAAGAACTGTTAAACCATACTATAGAAGGATACAGAGAAAAAAAACTGGCTCTCATTCAAAAGATCCCCACGCCTATAACGCCCATAGAGATAGAAAAAGAGACAAGGCATATCACGCTCGCATATTTTGACGCCAAGAGTACGGTGGATTACATCGGTGTGGTCCAGGGGATCCCGGTTGCATTTGACGCAAAGGAATGCGCGGAAAATACATTTCCTCTTCATAACCTTCATGAGCATCAGTTTGCTTTTATGAAAGACTTTGAGGCTCAGGACGGGATCGCATTTCTTATAATCTATTATACCGCAAAAAGAAAGATGTTTTACGTTCCCTTTGTAACCATCGAAAAATACTGGGAAAGGATGAAAGAGGGTGGCAGAAAGAGCATTACCTTCGAAGAGATCGAAGCGGGAAGCTTTTCTATAGATTCTACGCACCTTGGACATGTTCCGTTTCTTGATGCGATGAATAAAGATCTTTCTCAAAGAAATGATTGACAAGCGCGAGGTTTTTTGTTACAATCCCAATTATTCATTCTGCTACTATGCTAATTTGGTAGCACATTAATACACTAAAGTGAAAAGGAACAAGGCAAAGTGAGAAGTACATTATATCACACTCCCGAAGGAGTAAGGGACAGATACAACGAAGAAATAGCAAGAAAGAATACCGTCAGAAACCGCATAATATCCCAGATGCATTCTTTCGGCTATCGTGATATAGAAACGCCCACCGTGGAGTTTTTCGATGTATTTAACAAAGACCGCGGAAGCGTCGAGAACAGGGATATGTTCAAGCTTTTTGACAAGGAAGGAAACACACTTGTATTAAGACCGGATATCACGCCTTCCATCGCAAGAGCCGTTTCAAAATACTTTATGGACGAGGATATGCCGATACGTCTTTCATACTGCGGCAACACCTTTTACAACGGTTCTTCCCTTCAGGGTAAAATGAAGGAGGTCACACAGCTCGGTGCAGAGCTGATAGGTGATGAGACAAGCGATGCCGATGCAGAGATTATCGCGATGCTGATAAACAGTCTTGCCGCATCCGGCCTTAAGGATTTTCAGGTGGAGATAGGTCATGCGGGCTTTTTCAAAGGCCTTATCGCAGAGTCGAATCTTTCCGATGAAGAGATCGAGCAGCTCACATATTTTTATGAGAACAAGAATTATTTCGGTATAGAAAGCCTGCTTGAAGCAAACGGGAAAGTGCCCGAGGACTGTAAAAAAGGTCTTTTGGATCTTACCCAGACTTTCGGAAATATAGAGCAGATAAAAGATCTCAAGGAAAGATCGGGCAACAAAACGGTCGTTTCCATTATAGAATACCTTGAAAAAGTCTATGACATCCTTTCATATTACGGGCTTGAAAAATATGTTTCGTTCGACCTTGGAATACTCGGCCGTTACAAATACTATACGGGCATAATAATCCAGGCCTTCACATACGGAACGGGCGAGATGATAGCCACGGGCGGCAGATATGACAAGCTCATAAGCCAGTTCGGAAAAGATGTGAGCTCTGTGGGTTTTGGAATCAATCAGGATCTTTTAATGCTTGCACTTTCAAGACTTGGGATAGAAGTGGATACGGATATTTACGCAGATATTCTTCTGTATGAAAGAGAGCATAAAAAGCAGGCCATCGAATATGCTTTAGAGCTCAGAAAACAGGGAAGACATATTCAGCTCATGAAGAAATTCCATGAAAAGAGCCTTGAGGATTACATTGAATACGCAAAGAGGAATTTCATAGACAAGATCATATACATAGATTCAAACGGAAACAGAAAGGTACTTTAAATGCTTGAAGGATATTTAACTGTAGCTCTCGCAAAGGGCAGACTTGCAAAAAAAACGATGGAGCTTTTTGAAAAGATAGGTATAACCTGCCGCGAAATGGATGATGAAAAGACAAGAAAGCTCATTTTTGTAAATGAAGAGTTAAAAATGCGCTTCTTCCTTGCCAAGGCAAACGATGTGCCGACATATGTCGAATACGGCGCAGCCGATATGGGCGTTGTCGGAAAAGATACTATAGCGGAGGAAAACAGAGCACTTTATGAGGTTTTGGACCTGGGCTTTGGAAAATGCAGGATGTGTGTCTGCGGCCCTGCAAGCGCAAAAAAGCTTCTTCTCAATCATGAACAGATAAGGGTGGCAACAAAATACCCTTTGATTGCAAAAAGCTATTTCAACGATCAGAAGCATCAGACCGTAGAGATAATAAAATTAAACGGATCTATCGAGCTTGCGCCTATAGTGGGTCTTTCCGAAGTCATCGTTGATATCGTAGAGACCGGCTCAACGCTTCGCGAAAACGGACTTGAGGTCTTAGAAGAGGTAATGCCCTTAAGCGCCAGAGTGATAGTAAACCGTGTCAGCATGAAGCGTGAGAACGAAAGGATCACGGCAATTATAAAGAAACTTAAGGAGTGCATCTAAATGAGGATCATAAAGCTTAACGAAGATACAAAAAAGAATATAATGAGCGAGCTCATAAAGAGAGATCCGAACCAGTATCAGTCTTATGAGGCAGTGGTAAAAGATATTCTTGATAATGTGAAGCTAAACGGAAATAAAGCCCTTTTTGAATATACAAAGAAATTCGACGGCTTTGATCTTAGTGAAAGCAACATGGTAATAACAAGGGAAGAGATAGATGAGGCTTACAGCCTTCTTGATCCGGAGCTTGTTGCCACCATGAAAAAAGCGATGGAAAACATAAGGGCATTTCACGAAAAACAGCTTATGGAAAGCTGGTTTACTTCAAGGCCCGACGGCAGCATTCTGGGCCAGAAGATATCCGCCCTTGACAGTGTGGGAGTATATGTTCCGGGAGGCAAGGCGGCGTATCCCTCGTCCGTTCTTATGAACATTGTTCCGGCTCATGTTGCGGGCGTAAGACGCATCGTCATGACAACACCCTGCAATAAAGAAGGAAAAGTAAATCCCGCCACACTTGTTGCCGCAGATCTTGCCGGCGCAAATGAAATGTACAAAGTCGGAGGCTCACAGGCCATAGGCGCTCTTGCTTACGGTACGGAGACCATCAAAAAGGTCGACAAGATCGTAGGACCCGGAAATATCTACGTGGCTCTTGCAAAGAAAGCCGTATACGGACATGTAAGCATAGACTCCATAGCAGGCCCCAGTGAGATCATGGTCCTTGCGGATGATTCGGCAAACGCGCACTATCTGGCAGCAGATCTTCTCTCTCAGGCAGAGCATGACGAGCTTGCAAGCGCCATTCTGGTAACTACGTCTCCGGAGCTTGCGGATAAGGTATCCGGGGAAGTAAACGGTTATCTTCCGAAGCTTTCAAGAAGAGAGATCATAGAAAAGTCCCTTGACAATTACGGATATATTCTTGTTGCCGAAAACATGGATGAAGCCATAGATACGGTCAACGAGATCGCACCCGAGCATCTTGAGATACTTACCCGTCAGCCCTTTGAAACGATGGCCAAGGTAAAGAATGCCGGCGCAATGTTTTTGGGAGAGTATTCAAGCGAGCCCCTGGGCGATTATTTTGCGGGTCCCAATCACGTTCTGCCCACAAACGGCACCGCAAAATTCTTCTCGCCCCTTTCCGTGGATGATTATATCAAAAAATCAAGCGTTATCTATTACACAAGGGAAGCGCTTGAAGCTGTCAGTGATGACATCATCCGTTTTGCAAAAAGCGAACAGCTTACGGCACATGCAAATTCCATAGCAGTAAGGTTTGGAAAGGACATTTAAATGAGATTATATCCTGCAATAGACATAAAAGACGGAAAATGCGTCCGCCTCACACAGGGCCTTTTTGACAAGGTAAAGACATATGACGAGGATCCCGTAAACAAAGCACTTGAATGGGAGGCCGCAGGCGCAGAGTTTATACACCTTGTCGATCTTGACGGCGCAAGGCTCGGCAGAGGAATAAACAGGGATGTTATAAAAAAGATCGCATCCACCCTGCATGTTCCGGTGCAGCTCGGAGGCGGCATCAGAAACGAAGAAGACCTTGAAGAAGTACTGAACCTCGGTGTATACAGAGGTATCATCGGGACCAAAGCGGTATCGGACCCCGATTTTGTCGAAAGATGCATAAAAAGATTCGGAAGCGAACATGTGGTCATCGGCATAGATGCCAAAAACGGGCTTGTCGCAACGCACGGCTGGGAGGCTGTAAGTGATGTCACTGCAATAGAGCTTGGAAAAAAAATGGCAGAGCTTGGTGTAAAGACTATAGTCTATACAGATATTTCAAAGGACGGCATGCTGGCAGGGCCCAATGTCGAGGCAACAGCCGCGTTGTCCGATGAGACGGGAATTGACATCATAGCAAGCGGCGGAGTCTCGAAAATGGAAGACCTTGACAGAATATGCGAGGCCGGCATCCACGGAGCTATAATCGGAAAGGCATTATATGAAAAACGTATAATCCTTTCGGATGCGGTAAAAAGATTTAAGGAGCAGTAGGATATGTCACTTGAAAACAAGATCGTTGTAGTATATTTGGACGAAGGCTTTGAATGGAGGGGTGTCCATAATGAAGTCTTTAAGATAAGGCTCGGGCTTGCGACGGCCATCATGTTCATAGACAGATCGGTAACAGATGAAGGAAAGGAGAATGCCCTTCACTTTTTAAAGAGCATTCACGAAAACTGCGATATTCCTTTTATCGGTGCCGGAAATGTAAGGAGATTTGAGGATGTAAAAAAGTACCTCTATGCAGGTGCGTCCTTCGTTGTCTGCAATGAAAAAGAAGAAAGCAGCTACGCAGACGGCGTAAAAAGATTCGGAGAAGAAAAGGTAAGACAATTTGATTATGAAAGCCGCATCCTTAAGGTAATGGACAATTATGTCTTAAACGGCGGTATCGAGATCAAAAAAGAGCAGCCTGCATTTTCGTGGAGCGATATCAAACTGAATTCTGACGGAATGGTTCCGGTTATAGTTCAGGATCATATAACGGGCGAAGTGCTGATGCTTGCCTATATGAACGAAGAAGCGTTTAACGAGACCATCCGCCGCAGAATGATGGTATATTTTTCAAGAAGCAGACAGAATCTCTGGCTTAAGGGAGAAACCTCCGGACATTACCAGTACCTTAAGAGCATGGCCCTTGACTGTGACAAGGATACCATCCTTTGCAAGGTGATGCAGCTTGGAGCAGCCTGCCACACAGGAGCATACAGCTGTTTCTTCAACGATGTCATAAAAAACAACGAAAAAGAGATCCGTCCCGAAGAGGTTCCGGGAAAGGTGATGAGCGTGATCCTCGATCGCAAAGCCAATCCCAAGGAAGGTTCATATACCAATTATCTGTTTGACAAGGGAATTGACAAGATCCTCAAAAAATGCGGCGAAGAGGCATCAGAGATAATAATCGCGGCAAAAAATCCCGATAAAGAAGAGATAAAATACGAAATAGCGGATTTTCTCTATCATGTAATGGTACTTATGGCCGAAAAAGGCATCACTTGGGAAGAAGTAATGAAAGAGCTTCTCGCAAGATGAATACCCGGAGGAAATAATGGCGACAAAAGTATATTTTCATCTGCCCGGACTCAGGCAGAATTTTGTGCTCAACATGATATTTGTTAAGCTGATGAGGGATTATCCGAACTTTTTTATGAGCAATGTAGAAATAGGATCCTTTTACGGAGAATTTCCATGCTCAAGATGGAACGGAGGAAGAGTCAGCGTTGCCGATCAGTGCGATGCAAATTATATACGTCACGTGATAGATGATGTAAACTCTGCAGGTATACCCATCAGATATACATATACAAACCCTCTTCTTACAGAAGCTGATCTTGACGATGAATACTGCAATTTCTGCATGCAGGCTGCCGACAACGGTATGAATGAGGTTTTGGTGGTATCTCCCATACTCGAAGAATATATCCGCAAAAAATATCCTCGTTTCAAGATAAACAGTTCTACCTGCAAAGAGATACGAAATATTGATGATGTAAATGCGGAACTTAAAAAAGATTATAATCTCGTTGTTTTGGATTATAATTTCAATAATGATTTTAAGGTCCTCGAAAAGATAGCTTCACGCGCGAAATGCGAGATCCTTGTGAATGCATGCTGCGAGCCGAATTGCAAAAGAAGAGGAGAACATTACAGATTCCTCGCAAAGCAGCAGATGCAGGCCCTCGACAACCGCAAGCTTCCGGAAGAGGAAAGAGTCCCCATACAGGAATGGAAATGCAAATGGGAACATCTTCCCACCATCTATTCTATCTGCGGGTATAAGACCTTTGTTTCGCATAAGGATCTTTGGAACAAATACGTATCCATGGGCTTTTGCAATTTCAAGATCGAAGGCCGTATCACGGATATGTTAAATGTCATGGATACATATTGCTATTATATGGCAAAGCCCGAATGCAGGGACGCAGTCAGAATGATGTGCCTTATACAGATGGAGAATATGAAGCTGATAACGCTTGCTAAACCAAGGCGGATGGAGTGGCATCCCGGCGATTGACAGGGCAGGTGATCTTATGATTTCAAGAAAACTAGCTCTCCCCGATGAGATCTTGCTCGAAATAGAAAAACCCGCAAGATACATCGGCGGAGAAGTAAATTCGGTAAATAAAGCGTTTAAAGGCGGCGTGGATGTGAATTTCTGCATGTGCTTTCCCGATCTTTACGAGATCGGGATGAGCCATTTGGGGATACAGATCCTTTACGATATGTTCAATAAATTTGAAAATACGGCCTGTGACAGGGTATATTCACCCGATATGGATCTTGATAAGATCCTGAGGGAGAGGAATATACCCTTGTTTGCAGTGGAAAGTCAAAGGCCGATCAAGGACTTTGACTTTTTAGGTATAACTCTTCAGTACGAACTGTGTTATTCAAACTGCCTTCAGATATTGGATCTTTCGGGTATTCCCATGCTTTCATGTGAAAGAGATGATGATGACCCTATAGTTATAGGCGGCGGTCCCTGTTCCTATAACCCCGAACCTATTGCCGACTTTTTCGACATGTTCTACATAGGGGAGGGTGAAACGAGGTATGCCGAGCTTTTGGATCTTTACAGAAAAATAAAAGCAAAGTACGGCAGGGGCTTCAGAAAAGAGTTCTTAAAGCAGGCGGCAAAGATACCGGGTATATATGTGCCTTCAATGTATGAAGTAACTTATTACGATGAAAACGATGAAGATGAGCAAAAGGCAGGCACCATCAAAAGCTTCACGCCCATATACGAGGATATTCCCACCGTTATCCGCAAGGAAATAGTGATGGATGTCAGCAACACATATTATCCCACGGCTCCTGTTGTGCCTTATATCAAAGCGGCCCAGGACAGGGTGGTTTTGGAGATACAAAGGGGCTGTATAAGGGGCTGCAGATTCTGCCAGGCAGGAATGATCTACAGACCTGTAAGAGAGAGAAATGTCGAATATTTGAAATCGCTTGCGGATGAGCTTTTAAAGAATACCGGACACGAAGAGATAACTCTGTCATCCTTAAGCTCAAGTGATTATTCAAAGCTGCAGGAGCTTGTGTATTACCTTATCGAAAGCTCCGGGAACAAACATGTAAATGTTTCGCTTCCGTCTCTTAGAATAGACGAATTCTCGCTTGATGTAATGAGCAAGGTTCAGGATATCAAAAAGAGCAGCCTTACGTTTGCGCCGGAAGCCGGTTCCCAGAGACTTAGAAATGTAATAAACAAAGGCCTTACGGAAGATGATATAATAACCGGTGCCGGAAAGGCATTTGATGCGGGCTGGAACAGGGTAAAGCTTTATTTTATGCTGGGTATCCCCACAGAGACCGAAGAGGACATGGCGGGAATAGCATATCTTTCGGAAAAGGTATCTGAAAGATATTATGAAATACCGAAGGATAAAAGAAACGGAAAAGTACAGATAGTCGCAAGCTCATCATTCTTCGTCACAAAGCCCTTCACGCCCTTTCAGTGGGCAAAGATGAATACAAGGGAAGAATTCATAAACAAGGCATATTATGTACGCGGCGTCTTTAACGAGATGCGCAACAGAAAGAGCCTTAAGTATAACTGGCATGAGGCTGATGCAACAGAACTTGAAGGTGTGCTTGCGAGGGGCGACAGAAGACTTTGCAGGGCAGTACGCAGGGCATACGAGCTTGGATGCAGATTCTGTTCGTGGTCGGATCATTTCAGGTATGATCTTTGGAAAGAGGCATTTGAGGAATGCAATATCTCGGTAGACTTTTACAACACAAGGGAAAGATCCTTTGACGAGATCCTGCCATGGGATTTTCTGGATGTAGGTGTTACAAAGAGATTCCTTTGGAATGAATGGCAGAAAGCACAAAAAGAGATCACTACGGCAAACTGTAAGATGGGATGCTCCGGCTGTGGGGCATTGGTCTTTGGCGGCGGTATATGTTATGAAGATAAGAATAAGATTTGAAAAATGGGGAGAGCTTAAATTCATCGGCCATCTCGATATAATGAGATATTTTCAGAAGGTCATGAGAAGGGCCGAAGTGGATATATGTTATTCGGGCGGATATTCTCCCCATCAGATAATGTCCTTTGCGCAGCCCCTTGGGCTTGGCATAACGAGCGAAGGCGAATATATGGATATTGAGGTCGCATCCACGCTTGATTCGGAAACGATGATAAAAAAGATCAACTCTCAGAATGTCCCCGGAATAATAGTGACAGGTTACAGAAGGCTTCCGGATGATGCAAAACCCGGCATGGCAATACTTGCCGCCGCCGATTACCGTATAGAATTTAAGGACGAGCTTTTATCGGCCGCAGACCCTAAGAAGATATGGGAGCCTTTTTATGCCATGGACTGCATAATGATAAAAAAGGAGACCAAGAGCGGAATGAGCGAGATAGATATCAGACCGCGCATCTATTACGGAGAGGCATATGAAAAAGGACTGAAGGTAAGGCTTTCATGCTGCAGTATGGACAATCTGAGGCCCGATACTCTCATGGATGCACTATTTGATCATTCGGGTCTTAGCCTTCCACGGTTTTCATATACGATCCACAGGAAGGAAATGTATTCAAGAAATGCGGAAGGTGAATTTATCTCTCTTCTTGATATGGGAGAAGAGATAGGCAGTGACTGATATGAAATGCTATATTTTGAAAAGAGGAAATGACATCTTAAGCCTGCTTTTTGAAGATAACAAATGCATTGAGATACTTCATCATGAGATTACCGGCAGGCCTTCAATCGGTCAACTGTTTATCGGCCGCTGCAAGGATGTCAGACAAAACATAGGCGCTGCATTTGTAGATATCGGGGCCGACAGAAATGCCTATCTGCCTTTTTCCGAGATAGATGAAAATACGATCTTTACCAAAAAACAGGGGAAAGCGCTTATAAACGAAGGCGACGAACTTGTGGTAAGAGTTTCAAAGGAAGATATGGGAATAAAACCCGCCGCCGTATCCGGAAAGCTGAATATCTCGGGAAAGTACACCGTACTTATAAATGATACCGAAAATAAGATACATACAAGCAAGAAACTGAAAGGTATCGATGAGAAAGAACAGATCATAACCGAAGCGCTCACCGAAGAAAAAGGGTATTCATATATCATCAGGACCAATGCCGGCTCGGCCGGTCCGGAAACGGTCATAAAAGATGCGCAAAGGTTAAAGGCTGCATTTGACGGCATAAAAGAGCATGCAGCATTTCGCACAGCGCCGTCTCTTTTGTATTCGCCTCCTGCGTCATATCTTACATATTTGCGAGATCAAAAATGCGACGCACTGACAGAGATCATCACGGATGATAAGGATATATATGATGATATCTGCTGTTGGAAAAATGTGCTTGAACTATGCGATGTAAAGCTCTATACAGATACATATCCGTTAAAGAGCCTTCTTTCTCTGTCTTCCCTTTTTGCCGAAGTAAAGGGCAGGGTCTCATGGATGAAGTCGGGGGCTTATCTCGTCATAGAACAGACGGAAGCCCTTGTTTCAATTGATGTAAACAGCGGCAAGGCGGAGGCCAAAAAGGACAGATACAGTTTCTATAAAGAGATCAATCTTGAGGCGGCAAAGGAAGCGGCAAGACAGATAAGGCTTAGAAATCTGTCCGGAATGATTCTGATCGATTTCATAAATATGAAAGACGATGAAGACAGAGCCGAGGTCTTAAAATGCCTTCAAAATTGCTTCTCATCCGATCCGCTTAAGGCACATGCACTTGGCTTTACAAAGCTCGGCCTTGCGGAGGTAACCAGGGAAAAGAGGCTTAGAAATGTCTTTTCCATGCCTCTTGACAGATTTTTGGATCAATAAATGCGC
>Ga0310691_10001951_pt1 | contig 29435 bp, 25 predicted proteins | sample 176DNAGHGlowgp2_FD_203887 | JGI IMG/M metagenome (GOLD analysis project Ga0310691, IMG submission 203887) | Sheep rumen microbial communities from Palmerston North, Manawatu-Wanganui, New Zealand - 1766 DNA GHGlow gp2 (v2) (version 2) | ecosystem: Host-associated > Mammals > Digestive system >... | reverse complement strand
AAAACTCGCCATCAGCCACAAATGAGATTGGCTTATACGGACGATTGAGCAAAACTGCTGCTGCGACTACTAAAACAATGATTGCAAGAACTAAGAGGATAAGCAGCTTCTTTTTCATACCTGATACTTCCAAGTGTCAATCTGCTAAAAACTCAAACATTATCTGTGTCAAAGATGAAGGAGCAAAAATTAAGCAGTTTATTATACACCATCACCGCAGATTTTTCCACTATAAAAATCGGCAGCGCGCCGCGCGAAAAGCCATTGACAGCGCCCCGCCGGATTCTGTAATATAGAGGCGGGAGGCGAAGAGCATGGCCGAGTATCTCTACCGCGCAAAAATCACTCACACAGAGAAAACCGTGGAACAGCTTTATAAAATGCAGTACTACGTGTATGAAAAGCCGCGCATGATCCTGCGGGCGCTCATCGGCTTCGGGCTTGTGGTCGCGGCCGTGCTGTCGTCGCTTCCCACCTGGGGCAAGGCGCTGCTGCTTCTCATCGGGGCGTGGCTGCTGGTGAGCCGGGATTTCCCCGCCGCCGTGCGGGCCGACCGGGCGCTCAGTGAGCGCAAGGCAAAGCTGCCGAACATGAGCTACGGCTTCGGGCCGGACAAGGTGCACCTCTCGGGCGAGGGGAGCATGGACATCCCCTACAAAAAGTTCACCCGCCTTGTGGAGGATCGGCAGTACCTCTATCTGTTTGTCAGCCGCAATTCCGTGTGCATGCTGGAAAAAAGCTCCGTCAAGCCCGACGACATCATGGGATTTGCAAAGCTCCTGGAGGAGAAGACCGGCCTCAAATGGCGGGCGGAGAAATCCTTCCTGAGCATGAGCATCTACGACCTGCGCCAGGCCTTCAAGGACATGCGCGGGAAATAAAAAAATCAGCACCCCCGCAGGGACGATGCGCAAGCCGTCCCCGCGGGGGTGTATTCATTTCATCGCGTCCGCAAGGGGTGCACGGTTCATGGCGTTTTTGAGCTGCTCCCGGTATTCCATGGGCGTGATGCCGTAGAGCTTGCGGAAGGATTTGACAAAACTGGAATAGTCGGAAAAGCCGCCGCCCATGCAGGCGTCCAGGACGCTTTTCCCTTCCGCGAGACCATAGCGGAACTCCTGCATGCGAAGCTCCGTGATGTAGTGGCTGATGCTCTCGCCGGTGTAGCTTTTGAAGCTGCGGGAGAGATGCTCCCGGCTGACATAAAACTGCTGGGCAATGCCTGCGACGTTCATCTCCGGCTCCCGGAAATGCTCCAGGATATAGCCTGTCACTGCGGAGATAAACGCGCTGGAGGCGCTGGGGGCGACCAGTCTGGACGAGCGGGCCACATGCTTGATGGTGAGCATCAGCTCCCCAAGCTGGCAGAGATAGAGTTTTTCCCGAAGCTCGATCTCCGGCACCGAGGCGGAGGCGTTGATGCGCTCAAAAAGCTCCCGCAGACCCCAGCGGCACGCGTCCTCGGCCCGCAGGATATACAGCGGCGGCAGCCTGCTGCCGTCGAGCATATACATGTCCAGCACCCGGGCCATGAAATCGGCGTTGACCTGGAGGATCAGCCGCTCGTAGCTCTCCGATTCCTCCGGGCAGAGCATGGTGTGCACCGTGCCGGGGGAGATGAGCAGCAGCTCGTCCGGGTGCAGGAGAAAGCGCGCGCCGCCGGAACGATACTCGCACACGCCCCGGCGCACCAGGATGAACTCAAAATAAGGATGGGAGTGGGCAATGGAGGAGCGCGTCTCCACATTCACATAATAGCCCACGGAAACGAAGCTGCGGCTGAGCTGGTAGTTTGCCATGTCCTGTGTCAGATGCTGGTCGACAACAGATTCCACCCGATGGTACGCCATGGAGACTGCTCCTTTCTTCTTGTATCACAATTTGCGCTTAAGCTGTCACAATTGCAGGTGTGTATTTGCCCATCTGTTTGCTATTATATGCACAGAAAATAAAAAATCAAGGGCTGCAAGCCGCGTATTTTTGCCGGTGTTGTGCGTTTTACACAAATTCTATCCCCGCTTTTTGTGATACTGTTCCGAAGATATCGCTTGCACCGGTAGATAAAAACTGTTATATTATTATCAATCTTTCTTTGTATCCACTATCAGCCCCGGCTGATACGGAAATAAACTTTATTTTTTGGAGGAAAGAACATGAAGAGAATTCTTGCCGCCGTCCTTTGCCTGGTCATGATCGTCGCCCTGTGCGCCGCCATGCCGATGACTGCCAGCGCTGCCGGCACCACCTACCTGACCCTCGCCCACAACATGGCTGAGGATCACGCCATCAACGTCGCCCTCGTCGCCTGGGCCGAAGCTGTCGACAAGGCCACCAACGGCGCCATCCAGATCGACGTCATGCCCGGCGGCACCCTCGGCTCCGAGGCCGACTGCGTGTCCCAGATCCAGGCTGGCCAGCTGGAGATGACCAAGGTCTCCGCCGGCACCCTGGCAAACTTCAACCCCGCGTGGAACTGCGTCTCCGTCCCCTACGTCTTCAAAGACAAGGATCACCTCTACAACGTCATGAACGGCGAGATCGGCCAGGATCTCTACAACCTGACCGAGAAGGACGGCTTCATCGGCCTTGCTTGGCTCGAGTCCGGCACCCGCTGCTTCTACACCGCAAAGACCCCCATCCGCACTCCCTCCGATCTCAAGGGCCTCAAGATCCGCACCATGGACTCCCAGATGGCCATTGACATGATGAACGCCTTCGGCGGCTCCGCCACCGTTATGGGCTACGGCGACATCTACACCGGCATGCAGCAGGGCGTTATCGACGGCGCTGAGAACAACATCACCGCCATGCGCGACCACGCCGACGTCACCGGCTACTACTGCTATGACGAGCACACCATGATCCCCGACGTCATCATCATCTCCACCGACATCTGGAACGAGCTCACCCCCGAGCAGCAGGAGATCATGCGCAGCACCGCTGCCGACATGGTCGCCAACTACCGCGAGCTGTGGGCCCAGTTTGAGGAAGACGTGAAGGCCCAGGTCGAGGGCAAGGTCGAGTACGTCACCGACGTCGACAAGGCCGCCTTCCAGGACGCCGTCAAGGGCATCTACGAGAACCTCGAGAAGGACGCCCCCGAGACCTACGCCTTTGTCGAGCGCATCCAGGCCGCGGGCTGATCGCAAATCAAATAGCGAATATTCCAACTGTTAGTCTGGAACAGAAGCGGCTTTCACCCAGGCGGTGGGAGCCGCTTCTTCATCAAGGAATATAGGAGATGACAGTATTTGAAAAAAGTTGAAAAAGTGCTGGATACCGTCATGCGCTTTCTCATGGCTCTGGCCATGCTGACGCTGCTTGTCTTCGGTACCTGGCAGATCTTCACCCGCTGGATCCTCGGCAACCCCTCCACCTTTACCGATGAGCTGCTGCGCTACGTGCTGATTATCGCGGGCTTCATTGGCTCTGCCTACTGCTTCTACCGCGACGAGCATCTGGCCCTCACCCTCATCACCGACAAGGCCAAGGGCCCCTTCAAGATCGTCCTTGACGTGTTCATCGAGGCCTGCATCCTGTTCTTCGTCGTTTACGTCTTCATCTTCGGCGGCTTCAAGCTTGCCAACACCGCCACCAATGTCTCTTCCGTCATGCATATCCCGATGAAGACCCTGTACATGATCGAGCCCATCTGCGGTATTTTGATCGTGCTGGCCCGCATCCTCAAGTATGTGAACCTCGCCGCTGAAAAGAAAGGAGGAAACAAATAATGGTCGTAACCGCTACAATCGTTCTGTTCGCCTCCTTCTTCATCATGCTGCTGGCGGGCGTGCCCATCTCGGCGGGCATCGGCATCGCCTCCGTTATCGCCATCTGCGCCTCCGGCCGCTCGGACTTCTCGGGCTTTGCCTTCACCGCCGCCCAGAAGTGCTTCTCCGGCCTTGACAGCTTCTCCCTGCTGGCCCTGCCCTTCTTCTCCCTCGGCGGCAACATCATGAACAAGGGCGGCATCGCCAAGCGCCTCGTGCGTCTGGCGAGACTGCTGGTGGGCGGCATCCCCGGCTACCTCGCCGCCACCAACGTCCTTGCCAACATGTTCTTCGGCGCGGTGTCCGGCTCCTCTGTCGCCGCCACCTCCGCCATGGGTTCCATCCTCTCTCCGCTTGAGGCGGACGAAGGCTACGATCCCAACTACTCCGCGGCGGTCAACATCTGCTCGGCTCCGACCGGCATCCTGATCCCGCCCTCCGGTCCGTTGATCCTCTACTCCATCACTGCAGGCGGCGTCTCCGTCGCGGCCCTCTTCATGGGCGGCTACTTTGTCGGCGCGATCCTCGGCATCTGCGTGGCCATCGTCGCCATCATGCTCGCCGTCAAGAAGGGCTACAAGAAGTCCGAGGTCAAGGATCCCGATCCCGCCTGGAAAATCTGGGTGGACGCCATCCCGTCCCTGCTCGCGGTCATCATCGTCATGGGCGGCATCCTCGCCGGTATCTTCACTGCGACCGAGGCCGGCGTTGTCATGTGCCTTTACTGCGGCATTCTCGCGATCATTTACCGCGAGATGGACTTCAAGACCTTCTATAACCTGCTGGCCGACACCATGAAGTCCTCCGCGACCATCCTCTTCCTGATCGCGGCCTCCTCCATCATGGCCTACGTCATGGCGCGCACCAAGATCCCCGGCGCCATCTCCGACATGATCATGGGCGTGTCCGACAACCGCTATGTGATCCTGCTCATCATGAACGTGTTCCTGCTGGTCATGGGCATGTTCCTCGACCTGACCCCGGCCGTGCTGATCTTCGTGCCCATCTTCCTGCCCATCGCCCGCAGCATCGGCATGAGCGATGTACACTTCGGCCTCATGCTCATCATGAACCTCGGCATTGGCTCCGTGACCCCGCCGGTCGGCTCCTGCCTCTTCGTCGGCTGCGGCATTGCCAAGGTCAAGATCGAGGGCGTCACCAAGTATATCGTGCCCATCTTTGCGGCGATGGTCGTGGCACTGTTCCTCGTCACCTACATCCCGCAGATTTCCCTCAGCCTGCCCTACTGGACCAAGCTGATCCCGGCCATGGGCTGGAACAGCTGATCCTTCCGAAACCCATTCGGCGGCGGTCTGCCCCTGCCAAAGCTTTAAGCCGGCAGCGCGGCAGGCCGCCGCGTCGTCGCAAGCTCCATATCCCTCGCTTCCGTGTAGCGACACGAAAGCTCACTCATTTCGCTGCTCCTCCTTCTCAAAGCAAAGTGATGAGCTTTGCTTTGAAGAGGAAAACGGAAGGAACGGATATGGAGCTTTCCCGGCCCTTCGCAGCCGGGAAAGCGGAATGCAGTGAGTTTCGTTTGACGACGGCGCGAGGGTTCGCTTTGCTCACCGAAGGTGTTTTTGAGGAAGCAAAGCTCCCTCAAAAACGAATTGTATTTCTTTGGGAACAAAGAGAGTCTCATTCTGACATAAAGGAGCATATTCATGGACATCTGCAGAAAAATCACCGGCCTGGAAAAGCGGGACGGTTTTACGCTCGTACACACCAACAGCTGTGACATCAAGCTCGTGTTCGTCACTGACGAGATCGTGCGTGTCCGCGCCTCCTTCGACAAGGAGCTGGCGGAGGAATCCTACATCCTCATGACCACCGCGTGGGCCGACCGTCTCGACCCCCTCTTTGAGGGGCAGCGCACCCGCCTCACGCCCGTGGAGCCGAAGTTCACCGACGGGGAGAAAACCCTCGTCTTCGAGACGAAAGCCCTGCGCCTGGAGCTGGACAAGGATCCCATCTGCATCCGCCTCTATGATGCCGACGGTACCGAGCTCTATTCCACCCTCACGGGTTCTCCCTTCACCCTCGACACCAACAGGCGCGTCACCGCCTACTCGCGCATGCAGGAGGACGACTGCTTCTACGGCTTCGGCGAGAAAGCCGGGGCGCTCAACAAGAACAAGGCCTTCCTGCGCGAGCGCGCCACCGACGCCATGGGCTACGACGCCGAGCTCATGGATACCCTCTACAAGCACATTCCGTTTTACATCCGCTTAAACCGCGAGACGAAGAAGGCCGTGGGTCTCTTCTACCACAACTTCTATGAGTCCGTGTTCAACATGGGCAAGGAGAAATCCAACTACTGGCCCCGCTACACCTACTGGCAGGCCGACGGCGGCGACATCGACCTGTTCCTGCTGGGCGGCAATACCCTGAGCCGCATAGTCGACAACTACACCCTGCTCACGGGCCGCCCCGCCCTGCTGCCGAAGCGCGCGCTGGGCTACCAGGGCTCGAGCATGTACTACCCAGAGCTTGAGAAGGACAGCGACGACGCGGTGCTGGACTTCATCGACACCATCAAGGAGGAGGGCTTCCCCATCGACGGCTTCCACCTCTCCTCCGGTTACACCAGCGTAAAGGGCAAGCGCTGCGTCTTCACCTGGAACACCGAGCGCTTCAAGGATCCCCGCGCCTACTTTGCCGCCATGAACGAGAAGGGCGCACAGAACGTCCCGAACGTGAAGCCCGGCATCCTCCTGTGCCACCCCTGGTTCGACGAATTCAACAAAAAGGACGTCTTCGTCAAGGACAGCGAAAATCCCGACACCTATGCCGTCGGCTCCTGGTGGGGCGGCGACGGCGCTTTCTGGGACTACACCAAGCCCGAAGCCCGCAGAGCGTGGAAGGACTACCTCATCGAAAACGTCATCGACGTGGGCACCGACTCCGTCTGGGACGACAACTGCGAGTATGACAGCCTCCTCGACAAGGACGCAAAGGTGGACTTTGACGGCAAGGGCGGCACCATCGGCCAGCTCAAGCCTCTCATGTGCACCATCATGTGCCGCCTCGGCAACGAGGCCGTGGAGGAGCATAACCCCGATGCGCGGCCTTACGTCGTCTGCCGCAGCGGCAGCTCCGGTATCCAGAAGTACGCCCAGACCTGGTGCGGCGATAACTACACCAGCTGGAAGAGCCTGCGGTACAACATCCCCATCATCACGGGCATGGGTCTCTCCGGCCAGCCCAACGAGGGCGCGGATATCGGCGGCTTCGCCGGCCCCGCCCCGAGTGAGGAGCTTTTCGTCCGCTGGGTGCAGAACGGCATCTTCCAGCCGCGCTTCTCCATCCACTCCGCCTCCAACGACAACACCGTCACCGAGCCCTGGATGTTCCGCGACTCCGCGCCGCTCATCCGCGACGCCATCCTGCTGCGCTACCGCCTGACCCCCTACCTCTACTCCGCCGAGTACGAAGCCAACCAGACCGGCGCCCCCATCATGCGCGCGCTGGTGTACGAGTTCCAGAACGACGAGAAGGTCTACGACGAGAGCTTCGAGTTCCTTTACGGCCGCGACATTCTGGTGGCAAACGTCATCGAGCCGGGCGCGAAAACGAAGAAGGTCTATCTCCCCGCCGGCTGCAAGTGGTACGACTGGAACGACAAGTTCCGCTGCTATGAGGGCGGGCAGACCATCGAGGTGCCGGTCGATCTCACGACCATCCCGCTCTTTATCCGCGAGGGCGCAATCATCCCCATGGCGTTGAATCAGCTCATGAGCATGGAGCGCGATCACATGACGGCCCTGCATCTCATCCTCGCCCCCGGCAAGGAGAGCTGCTATACGCTGTACGACGACGACGGGGTCTCCAACGACTACCGCCGCGGCGTCTACCGCAAGACCGAGATCTCCATGACCGGCGAGAGCGTCGTGAAGGTCGCTTTCAAGGGCGAGGGCAGCTACACCGATTTTGTCGAGACCGTCACGGTCGAAATGATCCGCAAGGATCGCAGCCCCTTCTGGGTGGCCCTCGGCGATAAAAAGCTCGAGCATTACCTCAACCGCCGCAAGTTCGACGCCGCTTCCGAGGGCTGGTATTACAGCCAGTCCAAGCGCGCCGTGCTGGTCAAGTACGCAAACCCGAAGCAGGACACCGTGCTCACGGTGAGCTTCGAGGACTTCGATTTGATCGGCATGTAACCGCTTTCTTCAAGCTCCCTTTGCGAAAGGGAGCTGTCACCAGTTCGCAAACTGGTGACTGAGGGATCGGCTGTCCTGCGCTCGCCTTTAGGCAACACCGCACAATACGCCTGCGGCATCTTCCGGAAAATTTGAGCCCTGATTTCGTCACTTTTTCTTGAGGTACACAAAGTACATCTGCGAAAAAGTGCCATCATCAGAACTCAGATTTTCTCGGAATCTGCTCTTGCCGCATTGTGCGGTATTGCCTTTAAGAAAGTGCAGCGCAAATCCGGTCGATCCCTCCGCCCCTTCGGGGCACCTCCCTTTTTCCAAAGGGAGGTAATATTGCTTCTGAAAGGAGCTTTTCCTATGCTGGTAAACCGCCTTGTATCTTATGAAAAAACGGAAAACGGCTGGCTGCTGCATGCCGATACGGCGGACGCGCTGCTGGTTTTCCTCTCGGACGACGTTGTCCGCATCCGCGTAAACTTCGACCGCAGGTTTGACGAGGCGTCCTACACCCTCGTCACCACCGCCTGGGCCGACCGTCTCGACCCCCTCTTCAAAAAAGAGCGCAGACGCATCACCGCTCTGGACATCCCCTGCGAGGAAGACGAAAAAAGCCTCCGCTTCAAGACCGCGACCATGACGCTTGTCCTGTTAAAGCAGCCCTTCTCCTTCAAGCTCCTGGACGCCGACGGCAAGACGCTCTACCGCGATCTGCCCGAGCGCGCCTTTGAGAAGGATCACCTGGGCCGCCTGTCCCACTACTCCTGCATGGATCGGGAGAAGGATCATTTCTACGGCTTCGGTGAAAAGACCGGACACCTCGACAAGAAATTCCGCCGTCTGCGCATGAGTCCCAAGGACGCCATCGGCCACGATCCCGAGACCGGCGACCCCATGTACAAGCACATCCCCTTCTACATCCGCGTGAACGAGGATAAGCGCCGGGCCCTGGGCCTCTTCTATCACAACTCCTACGACTGCGTGTTCGATCTGGGGCAGGAGATCTCCGGCTACTGGGAGCGCTACTGCTACTACCAGACCGACGGCGGCGACATCGACCTCTTCCTGATTAACGGCCCCGACATGAAGGACGTCATTTCCCGCTACACCTGGCTCACGGGCCGCACGATCCTCCCGACCAAGCAGTCCCTCGGCTACTGCATGTCCACCATGTACTACGCGGAACTCGAAAAGGACTGCGACCAGGAGATCTACAAGGTCGTGGACAAGCACCTGCAGGAGGAGATCTGGATCGACAACTTCTGGCTGGCCTCCGGCTACTCCTCCGGCGAGGAGGATAACCTCCGCTACACGTTCAACTGGAATCATCGCCGTTTCCCGGACCCGGAGGGGTTCTTTGCCCGGATGAACGCCATGGGCATCAACGTCATCTGCAACCTCAAGCCCGGCGTACTCAAAAACCACCCCTACGCGAAATACTACGAAAAGCACGACGCTTTCATCAAAAACGCCGACGGCACAGCCGACGCCACCGGCCGCTGGTGGGGCGGCGAGGGGCGCTTCATCGACTTCACCGGCCCCAAAGGGCGCGAGGCCTGGAAGCACCTGCTGGAGGAAAACATCCTCAAAAAAGGCACCAAGACCGTCTGGAACGACAACTGCGAAATCGACGGCATCGAAGACCGCCTTTCCCAGTGCGACTATGAGGGCGCAAAGGGCACCATGGAGGATCTCAAGATCATCCATTCCAACATGATGGCCTATACCGCCGTCGAGGCCATTGCCGACGTGTACCCGAACGAGCGGCCCTATGTCATCAACCGCGCGGGCTTTGCGGGCATCCAGCGCTATGCCCAGGTCTGGGGCGGCGACAACCTGACCGACTGGCGCACGGTGAAATATAACCTTGCCACCATCATGGGCATGGGCCTTTCCGGCTGCGCCAACATGGGCTGCGATATCGGCGGTTTCGCCGGCCCCGCGCCGGAGGGCGAGCTGCTGCTGCGCTGGATCCAGAGCGGCGTGTTCCAGCCGCGCTTCACCATCAACTCCGCAAACTCCGACAACACCGTCACCCAGCCCTGGATGTACGCGGAGAACCTGCCCTATGTGCGCGCGGCCTACGCCCTGCGCTATCGGATGCTGCCCTATCTCTACTCCCTCATGCGCGAGGCAAGCGTGGACGGCCTGCCCGTCATGCGCCCGCTGTTCCTGGAGTTCCCGGACGATCCCGCCTGCTACGCGGACGAGAGCCTCACCTTTATGTACGGCCCCGCCGTCCTGGTGGCAAACGTGGTCGAAAAGGGCGCGAAGACCAGAAAGCTCTATCTCCCGAAGGGCTGCACCTGGTATGACATGAACGATCAGCTTCGCGCCTACGAGGGCGGGCAGACCATCGAGGTGCCGGTCGATCTCTCCACCATCCCCATGTTCCTGCGCGGCAGCGCCGTTTTCTGCACCTCGGAGAACATCAAGCGCATTCTCGAGGACACAGTCTGGCAGCTCGACCTGCTCATCGCCGCCGAGAACGACGTGAGCTTCACCTATTACGATGACGACGGGCACACCGAGGACTATAAGCGCGGACACTACAGCGAAACGAAGATCAGCGTCACGGCGGGCGATCGCACCCGTATCCGCTTTGAAAAGACCGGCGACTATCCCGACAGCATCGAAGCGCTCACGATCCGACTCGTCAGCAAGAAAAAGGGCGCCTTCTGGGTCACCGTGGACGGGGAGCAGATCCCCCGCTACCTCGTACGCGACGCGTGGGAGGAGAGCGAGTGCGGCTGGTACTATGAACTCTCCGACCGCAGCATTCTGGTCAAGACCCCGAAGCCGGATAAGGACAGCTTTGAGATCGTCGTCTCCACCGAGAAATTCGATCTCATCGGCATGGCCGACGAGTAAGCTGCGAAAAAAGCTGAAAATTCTGCTAACGCTTTCGCGTCCGCATGCTGTATAATAAGCTCAGCGTAAACGAAAACAGCCATATAAGGAGGAACATACTATGCCGATGCAAATGGGCTTTCGCTGGTACGGCGAGGGCAACGACAAAATCAAGCTCAGCGATATCAAGCAGATCCCGGGCGTGAGCACCATCGTCTGGGCCCTGCACGACAAGATGCCCGGCGAGATCTGGCAGCCGGAGGAGATCAAAAAGGTCGTCGACCAGATCACGGCCGCCGGCTTCAATGCCGAGGTGGTGGAGTCCGTCAACGTGCACGACGACATCAAGATCGGCCTTCCGACCCGCGATCAGTACATTGAAAACTATATCCAGACCATCCGCAACCTCAAGCCCTTCGGCGTAAAGGTCATCTGCTACAACTTCATGCCCATCTTTGACTGGACGCGCTCTGACATGTTCCACCCGGTGGGCGACGGCTCCACGGCTCTCTTCTACCAGAAGGACATGATCCAGGACGACCCCAAGGAGATGGCCGACTACGTCATGGGTCTCACTGAGAAGTATCACATGACCTTCCCCGGCTGGGAGCCCGAGCGCATGGCAAAGCTTGACGAGCTGTTTGAAAAGTACAAGCCCGTCACCAAGGAGAAGCTCTGGGAAAACTTCAGGTACTTCCTTGAAAAGCTCATGCCTGTCTGCCATGAGTGCGACATCAAGATGGCCGTTCACATGGACGATCCCCCCTGGGACATCTTCGGCCTGCCGCGCCTGCTGGTGGACTCCGAGAGCATCGACCGCTTCCTCAGCATGGTGGACGATCCCTACAACTGCCTGACGCTCTGCTCCGGCTCGCTGAACGCAAACCCCAACAACAACGTCGCTTCGATCGTCCGCAAGCACTGCGACCGCATCGCCTTCGCCCACATCCGCAACGTCAAGCATTTCGATAACGGCGACTTCTCCGAGGCCAGCCACCGTGACTGCGACGGCGAGACCGGCATTCTCGACATTCTCAAGGCGTACCACGACTGCGGCTTTGAGGGTTACATCCGCCCCGACCACGGCCGTCACCTCTGGGATGAGAAGCCCGGCAACGTCCGCCCCGGCTACGGCCTGTACGACCGCGCCCTCGGCATCATGTACATGCTCGGCGCCTGGGACTACATGGACAAGTTTGGAAAATAACATGTCCCCCGCTTACCTCCCTTTGAAAAAAGGGAGGTGCCCGAGGGGCGGAGGGATCGATCCTTCCGGTTTGCACTTTTTTATTGAAGCTAACTCCGGGACAGTCGATCCCTCAGTCGCTTTGCGACAGCTTCCTTTCGCAAAGGGAGCTAAATGCGTTGAAAGAGGAGAGTAGATCAACATGGTACTGAATAACGAAAGCATCAAGAACAAAGCCGCGTGGGAAGCGCTGGGCTACCGCCTTCCCAAATATGACCGGGACGCCATGGTCGCCAAAACCGTCGCCAATCCTACCTGGCTGCACTTCGGCGCGGGCAACATCTTCAAGGCCTTCCAGGCCGACGCCTGCCAGCGCCTGCTGGACGCGGGCCTCGCGGAGACCGGCATCATCGCCGCCGAGCGCCGCGAGAAAAAGCCCGAAGTCAACGACAACCTCACCGTCAAGGTCACGCTCAAGGCCGACGGCACACTGGAGAAGGCCGTGGTCGGCTCCATTGCCGAGAAGGTCTATCTCTACGGCAATGAGGCGAGACTGAAGGAGATCTTTGAAAACCCCAGCCTCCAGATGGTGTCCTTCACCATTACCGAGAAGGGCTACGCCCTCTATGACGCGAAGGGCGAGCTTCTCCCCGACATCGCCGCCGACCTCGCGGGCAAGCCCGAGGACGCCAAGAGCTACATGGGAAAAATCACCGCCCTGCTCTGCGCCCGCTATATGAAGAACAAGGCCCCGCTCGCCATGGTGAGCATGGACAACTGCTCCCACAACGGCGACAAGCTCAAGGCCGCCATCACCTGCTTTGCCGAGAAGTGGGGCGGCGCGGGTTTCAATGCGTGGCTCAAGGAATCCGTCAGCTTCCCCTGGTCGATGATCGACAAGATCACCCCGGGGCCGGACGCCTCTGTCGCCGCGATGCTCAAGCTGGACGGGCTGGAGGACGGCACTCCCTTCGTCAACGCCGAGGAGTGCGAGTATCTCGTCATTGAGGACAATTTCCCCAACGGCCGCCCGGCACTGGAGAAGGCGGGCATCTACTTCACCGACCGCGAGACGGTCGACAAGGTGGAGCGCATGAAGGTCTGCACCTGCTTAAACCCCCTGCACACCTCCCTTGCCGTGTTCGGGTGCCTGCTGGGCTTTGACAAGATTTACAAGGAGATGCAGGACGAGGATCTCCACAAGCTGGTTGAGACCATCGGCTATAAAGAGGGCCTGCCGGTCGTCACCGATCCCGGCATCATCAGCCCGAAGGAATTCATCGACGCCGTGGTCAACGTGCGTATCCCCAACCCCTTCATGCCGGACATGCCCCAGCGCATTGCAACCGACACCTCGCAGAAGCTGCCCATCCGCTTCGGCGAAACCATCAAGGCCTATCTCGCGTCCGACGATCTGGACGTGAACGACCTGAAGCTCATCCCGCTGGTGTACGCGGGGTGGCTGCGCTACCTCATGGGCGTGGACGACAGGGGAGAGGTCTTTGAGCAGAGCCCCGACCCGCTGCTGGAGACGGCCAAGGCCTATGTGAAGGATATGAAGCTCGGCGAGAAGCCCGACACGAAGAAGCTGGAGGGCCTGCTGCGCAACGCCTCCATCTTCGGCGTCGACCTGGTGGACGCCGGCCTTGCCGAAAAGGTCTATGACTACTTTGCCGAACTCACCGCGGGGATCGGCGCCGTGCGCAAGACCCTGCACAAGTACGTCTGGGAAGACTGATCCTTTTGAAACCCGCATGCCCGGAATCACGGCCGTGATTCCGGGCATTTTTATACGCAAACGCTTGATCTCTTCCGCCGAAGCGGAACCGGATTGTATCCGCCCCGGAGACTGAACATAACGTAACGGAACCGAACAAAGCATAGCAAAGGGGAGCTAAGGCAATACCGCACAATGCGGCAAGAGCAGATTCCGAGAAAATTTGAGTTCTGATGATGGCACTTTTTCGCAGATGTACTTTGTGTACCTCAAGAAAAAGTGACGAAATCAGGGCTCAAATTTTCCGGAAGATGCCGCAGGCGTATTGTGCGGTGTTGCCCTAAGGGAAAATGGCAGCCGTCCGGCTGCGGCGCCCCCGCATGGTAATGCAGATAAAATGCCCATATTGTCCATATTAATAATTATAAAGCTGCTGTGCGGGTGCTTGACTTTCCTATTTTACGATTATAAAATAGGGCAAACTCTGAATGGGAGGTTTTGTAAAACATGAAAAAAGCAATTGCCCTGATTATGACCCTTGTAATGTTTGCCTCGCTCCTGCCCGTTTCCGCCATGGCCGAGGAGTATTGGTACATGGACTTTGACGGTGCGGGTATTGCCCTGTACGTCCCCGACTCCTACATGGAGACGAAGGGCTATCTCTACCCCAGCGTCGGCGAAGAGCTCGGTTACAACACCGGCTGGTACTACCTCGATATGGACTACTACGCCATGACTGAGGATGAGTACGATGCCATTGTCGACAAGGACGATTTTACCGATGCCGACCGGGCCATGCTCTTCAGCAACATGGCGAACATTTTCTCCATGTACACCCTGGCAAGCGGCGCCAATCTTGAGGCGATGGCCGCCTACCTCGCCCAGCAGGGTTTCCCCATCGACTTAAGCTGCATCTCCAAGATCGGCGAGGACGCAGGCTTCACCTACTACCTGTACATGAACCCCAACCAGAACATCTCCGCCTTCCGCCCCGAGTTTGCCGATGAGTTCCGCGCTCTGCAGGCTCGCGTCCAGGAGATCGCAGAGGGCGCCGAGCGCTTTGCGCCGGTCAACCCCTACGCCGAACTGGAGGGCAAGAAGTTCAGCTTCAACACCACCGACATCAACGGCAATCCCATCTCCAGCGAGGAGCTCTTCGGCCAGCATGAGATCACCATGCTGAACGTCTGGGCAAGCTGGTGCGGCCCCTGCGCGGGCGAGCTGCCCGAGCTTGAGGCCATCAACGGCCGCCTCGCCGCCAAGAACTGCGCTGTCGTGGGCCTGCTGTACGACGGCGACGATCCCGCGGCCGTTGAGACCGCAAAGGGCATTCTGCAGGAGAAGGGCGTGACCTACACCATCATCCTGCCCCCCGACAATGTGGACGAGATCCTCGACATGCATGCCTTCCCCACCACCTTCTTCGTGGACAAGAACGGCACGCTGGTCGGCAAGCCCGTTGAGGGCGCTGCGGTAGACGCCTATGAGGGCGCCGTCGACGGCCTGCTCGCCGCCGGTTCTGCCGCACCAAAGCAGGGCGGCTTCTCCGCCGGCCTGAACGAAGGCAAGAACGCCGTCCCCACGGGCGCGGCCGCAAACGACGCCGGCATGTACCGCGTCTATGTCTCCGACGATTCCGGCAAGCCTGTTGAGGGCGCCACCGTCCAGTTCTGCTCCGACAGCGAGTGCATGCTCGGCAAGACCGACGCCCAGGGCGTCGCCTCCTTCGAGGTTCCCGAGGGCAATTACACCGTGCATCTGCTGAAGGTTCCCGCCGACTACGAGAAGAACACCAGCGAGTTTACCATGCTCAGCACCTACAGCGATCTGAGCATCGTCGTCGACCACAAGTAATTCCATATAAGCGGCACGCCTCCCGGCTCAAAACCGGGAGGCGTTTTTTATTTGATCGGGGAGGCGGCGCCGAGCGCCCGGCAGACCATCTCCACCATGTCCTTTTCATAGCGGGTCAGGTGCTTGCCCTTGCGGCAGCAGACATAGAAATGGTGCTGGAACTCATTGTTGTCGATGGGATAGACATGCATCTTCTCCCGATCCGCCATGCTGTCGGAGACGTAGGCGCTCGGCACCAGAAAGACCGCGTTTGCCCGCGCCGCGATGCGCTTGGCCGCCTCCATGTTGTGCGTCTCCAGTACGATCTTGGGGGAGAGGCCGTATTTCTCAAAGAGCTTGTCCTGGATGGAGCGCACACTGTGCCCCTCCGCCATGCTGACAAAGCTCTCGTTTTTTGCTTCCTCGATGTCGATGGGCGTGCCGTCCGGAAAGCGCCGGGCCAGCGCCGTTGTCTTCGCCGCCACCAGCATGAGCTCTTCGATCTCGATAAGCTCATAATGGAGCTGGTCGCGCTTGCTCGCGGTGGTGACGAGGGCAAGATCACAGGCCCCCTCCAGCACGCGCCGCTCCAGCATGCCGCTGCCCTCTTCCCGCAGGACGATGCGCACATGGGGGTAGGCTGCGATGAACTCCGGGATCACCAGCGGCAGAAGCTGCAGGCCGCGCTGGTTGGAGATGCCGAAGCGGAAGGTGCCGAACACCTCGTCCTTCGAGTCGCTCACCATGGCGTGGAGGTTCTGGTCGATCATCTGGATCTGGCGGACGGATTCGATGTAGAGCCTTCCCACATAGGTCAGCTCGATATGCCGTGTGTCGCGGGTGAAGATGGGCGCGCCCAGCTCCTCCTCCACCTGCTTGATGGTCTGGCTCAGGGCCGGCTGGGAGACAAAGAGCTTCTTGCTGGCCGCGGTGATGGAGCCCTCCTGCACGATGGTCATGATGGCGGGGGCGTATTTCAGGTTGAGCATGGCTTTTCTCCTTATCAGTACGTAACGCCATTTTATCATTAGTTTTTACTTATGTAAAGCATACAAAAAAATATATTTGTGCTTCTGACTGATCTATATTAATATGTGAACAGAAAATGAAATCACAGCGCATTTCACAAAAAGCAGGGCGTTTCAGTCTGCTTTTTCTGTTTTCTTTGCTCTTGAAGCTGCCGGGCCGCTTCCATTCGGGGGGCCGGCGGTTTGAGAAAATATTTTTTATTGGAGGAACCCCTTATGAAGAAACTCATTGCCCTGGTTCTTGTCGTCCTGATGATGGCAAGCGTCTTCGTGATGACTTCCGCCTCCGCCTTTGCGGACGACTGGAAGTTTGAGCGCAAGATCGAAATCGTCTGCCCCTGGGGTCTCGGCGGCGGCGCCGACAGCACCATCCGTCCCATGGCCACCCTGCTCCAGAACGAGCTGGGCGTTCCCGTGGAAGTCCGCAACGAGACCGGCGGCTCCGGCGTGACCGGCGCCACCTACGCCTACAAGCAGCCCGCCGACGGCTACACCTTCCTGCTCGGCACCCAGTCCCTGTACATCCAGGATATGATGGACAACATGGACTTCAACTTCAAGGATGAGTTCGAGTGCGAGGACATCCTGGTTCACTCCATCAACATGCTGGCCGGCTCCAAGAAGCAGATGGACAAGTACGGCATCAAGACCTTCTCCGATCTGAAGGAGTACGCCGCTGCCCACCCCTATGAAGTCTCCGTCGCCATGCTGACCGCCACCGGCGTTGACGGCATGTGCTTCGAGATCGCCACCGAGGGCCTGGCCCTGAACCCCAAGAGCTACCAGGGCGGTTCCGAGGTTAACTCCGACATGGCCGGCGGCCACGTCGACCTCGCCGTCGGCGGCTACGACGACATGAGCGGCCTCATCGAGTCCGGCGACATCATCCCCCTGCTCGTCTTCTGCGAGCACCGCATCGACATCATGCCCGACTGCGAGTGCACCGCTGAGCTGGGCATCGACTCCTACGCCGGTCCCTGGCGCGGCATCTTCGCCAAGAAGGGCACCCCCCAGGGCGCCATCGACCAGCTCGTCGCTGCCGTTGAGAAGTGCCGTGAGGACGCAACCTGGAAGGAATTCACCAAGAACGCCGCTTACGACCAGCGCGAAGTCCCCGCTCCCGGTGAGGACACCGCAAAGTTCTGCCTGAGCGAGTACAAGGATCTGCGCGACTACATGAACGAGCAGGAGACCCTGGAGAAGGATTACGACGATCTCAAGTAATCCCGGCCTGACAGAAACAGAATAAGCACACCCAATGATCGGGGAAGAGGCTCCTCTTCCCCGGTTTCCATACTAACAGAAAAAGGAGCTGACGCCCTTTGTTTGAGCTGATCTGCAATATCGCGCTCTTCGTGTTTCTGGGCTATTCCTACTTCACGCATGTCATCGAGGCCAAGATCCCCAAGAGCTATCTGAAAAACCCCAACGTCATCCACCCCAGCGCCTGGCCCAAAGTCATCATTATCCTGCTTCTGATCTGCATTGCCGTCAACATCTACAAGATCATCAAGAAGAACAAGGGTAACCCCGAGTTCAGCTTTGCAAGCTTTGTCAAGAACAGCAAGGAATTCTTTAAGTCCAAGATGTTCATCGGCATGCTGATCCTCATCGCCGCGGCGCTCCTGCTGGAGACCCTGGGCTTTGTCGTCACCGCGGCGCTCACGATGTTCGCCTACGGCCTGCTGCTCGGCGAGAAGAAGGTCTGGCGCATGGCGCTCGTGTCCATCGGCGTGGCGCTTTTGATGCACGTTCTCTTCAGCGGCCTGCTGGATGTGACCCTGCCCCGCGGCGAGGTTCCCTTCCTGCGCAACTTTGCCCTGTTTCTCGAAAATCTGTTCTAAGGAGGAATTGAAACATGAGTTTGGGTCAAATGTTTATTTCCGGCCTTAGCGCTGTCTGGGGCGGAGGTACCATGTTCCTGATGGTCGTCGTGGCCATCATCCTGGGCACCATCTTCGGCGCCCTGCCCGGCGTTTCGGCCACCATGGCCGTGGCTCTGGGCCTCACCTTTACCTACACGATGGGCCCTGTGCCCGCCATCGTCTTCCTCGTCGCGATCTACTGCTCGTCCATCACCGGCGGCTCCATCACGGCGATCCTGTTCAAGATCCCCGGCGTGCCCTCCTCGGCACCCACGACCTTTGACGGTTATCCCATGGCCCAGCGCGGCGAGGCCGGCAAGGCCCTCGGCGTGGCGCTGATTGCCTCCGCCGTCGGCGGCCTCTTCTCGGCGCTGGTCATGTTCCTCCTGTCCGAGCCGCTTGCCAAGGCGGCGCTGGCCTTCGGCCAGGGCGACCTCTTCGCCATCACCTTCCTCGGCCTCTCGATCCTGGTCGTGCTCGATACCGACCACATCCTCACCACCATCATCTCCGGTCTTCTGGGCCTGCTTCTGGCCTGCATCGGCCAGGACCCCATGGCTGGCGTTGCGCGCCTCACCTTCGGGCAGGTGAACCTCCTGTCCGGCATGGAGATGATCCCCGTGCTGATCGGCCTTTTCGCCGTGACCGAGGTTCTCAAGCAGACCAACGCCAAGAAGCGCCTCTCCGCCGATGACGGCGTGGGCGGCACCAAGGGCAAGGTCAACACCAAGATGCCCACCCTGAAGGAACTGCTGAGCATCAAGTGGGTGCTGCTGCGCTGCTCCATCGTCGGCACGGTCGTCGGCATCCTGCCCGGCGCCGGCGCTACCATCGCCTCCTTCATGTGCTACACCATGGAGAACAAGCTCTCCAAGTACCCCGAGAAGTTCGGCACCGGCATCATTGACGGTATCGCCGCTTCCGAGTCGGCCAACAACGCCGCGACCGGCGGCGCGATGGTGCCGCTGCTCTGCCTCGGTATCCCCGGCGGCAACGCTGCGGCCGTCATGGCCTCCGCCCTCGCGCTCAAGGGCGTGCAGATGGGCCCGCTGCTTCTCACGAACCAGCCGGAGTACCTGTCCGCCACCTTCATCACCATGATCATCACCAACATCCTCATGGTCATCGTCGCCATCGGCATTGCCAAGGTCTTCGCCCAGATCCTCGCCATTCCGTACTACTACCTTGGGCCGATCATCCTTCTGCTTGCGACCATCGGCTCCTACTCTGAGGGCGGCTTCGTCGGCGTGAAGGTCATGGTCATTGCCGGTATCTTCGGCATCATCGTTAAGTACATGCACCTCAATTCCGCAGCCATCGTCCTCGGCCTTGTGCTCGGCGGCATGTGCGAGGCGCACTTCTCCCTGGCCTTCCAGGGCGCGCACATCGTCACCCAGCCCATGACCTTCGGCGACATCATGCAGAAGATTTTCGGCGCTCTCTTCGGCTCCCCCATCGCCGCCATCGTCATGACCATCTGCATCCTCATGCTTCTCAGCCCCCTCTACATGCCTCTCATCAAGAAGGCAACGGCCAAGAAGTAATCAGCAGCCTAAATGAATTGTCCCGTGGAGACCTGCTTTCGCGGGTTTCCCGGGACAAATTTCATTTCACAGCCCCTTTTCGCAAAGGGGGCTGTCAGCGAAGCTGACTGGGGAATCCGCTGCTCACACCGTATGGCTTTCGATCCCTCCACCGCTTCGCGGTCAGCAGAGCTTTGTATGTCGCACGTTTCTCGCGCGTCAGAATCTCCCTTTTTCCAAAGGGAGGTAATACTTCTCAGGAGTAAGCTATGAACACCATATCCATTCTTGACGCCTTCGGCAATGCCCCGCCGCGCAGTCCCTGCGTCCTGTGCGTCCCGAACCCGCTCGGCGGCACGGACATGATCCTCGCCGAGTGGTTCAGCTGGCTGAACATCAAGCGAAACCCCATGCTGAGCTTCTCGCTCCTGCGGGACGCGCCCTTCGGCCGGGATCTGCGGGAAGGGGAGCCCTTCGTGCTGGCCTTCCCACCGGAGAATCTGGCGCGCGGCTACAAGCAGGGCCTGCGTTTAAGCGCGGAGGATCTGGAGAAAAAGCCCGGCTTTCTGAAGCTCGATGCGCTCCCCGCCGCTATTCCCAAGGGCAGCGCGGTCGCCCTGTCCTGCACCCTCGCCGGGGCATATAATTACCCCTTCAAGAAGGTGCGCATTTTCAACTGCAATCTCGAGGACGCCCTGGGCGAGCCGGAGGAATAACAAAGGACTGATATACTATGATACTCGACAAAATCTCCCGCCTGCCGCTGTATGCGGCGCTCATCCCCGGCGCAGAGCGGATCGCCGCGGCCTTCGCCGCCTCCGATGCCGCCGCCGCGCCCTGCGAAGTGCGGGAAAAAAGCTACGCCTTGAAGGAGGACGCAAAGCGCCGCTTTGAGGTGCATTACAAAACCATCGACCTCATGATGGCCCGGGTGGGCGCGGAGACCATCCACCTGTGCCCCATGGCGGATCTCACGCCGGCCGAAGCCCTGCCGAACAGCGGGGACGGGCGAAAGTTCGACGGTGCGCCCCGGGGTACGGCGGTGCTGCTCGAGGCGGGCTTCTTCTGCGCCATCTTCCCGGGCGAGGCCCACATGGTGGGAGGCAAAACCGGGGGCGTCTCCGAGAGTGTCGACAAATGGGTCGTGATAGTCCCCTGCACGGTCGACTTTGAGGTGCGGCCATGAGCGATTCCCGGGCCGAGCGAAGCCTGATCATATTCCGGGAGTTTCTCAAATTCGGCTGCTTCACCTTCGGCGGCGGCTGGAGCATCGTGGCCCAGATCCGCAAGGAGTTTGTGGAGAAGCGCCGCTGGATCACGGATGAGGAGCTGCTGGACTTCACCTCCGTGGGCCGCTCCATGCCGGGGCTTATGATCGGCAACACCAGCATTCTCTTCGGCTATCACACGGCGGGCGTCCCGGGCGCGGCGGCAGCGCTGCTCGGCATCGTGATCCCGCCGATCCTCATCATGCTGGGCGTGGTGTATATCTATGATCTCATCAAGGACAACCCCTATGTCGCCCGGGCCATGATCGGTGTGCGCGCGGCGGTGGTACCCATCATCTTCAGCGCCCTGCTGAAGCTCTTCAAATCCGGCATGAAGGACGCGTTCTGCTACATCGTCGCCATTGCCGCGTTTTGCCTGTGCCTGTTTACCCCGCTCAACAACGTCCTCATCGTGCTCATGGGCGCGGCGACGGGTCTTGTCTATCAGGAGGTGAAAAACCGTGATGCTCTGTCTTGAGCTCTTCCTCTCCTTCCTGATGATCGGCTTTACCAGCTTCGGCGGCATGTCCATGATCCCGCTCATCAACGACCAGATGCTCTCACACGGCTGGATGACCGCCTCGGAGGTGGCCGACATTGTCGCTATCGCGGAGATGACGCCGGGCCCCCTGGGGCTCAACTGCGCCACCTTCGCCGGCGCCCGCACGGCGGGCATGGCGGGGGCGCTGGCAGCCTCGGCGGGGGTGCTGTTTCCCTCCTTCACGGTGACGATGCTTGCCGCGGTTTTCCTCGAGAAATTTAAGAAAAGCCGCCTGATGAGCGAGGCGCTCTATGGCATCCGTCCCGTCTGCATCGGGATGATCTTCGCGGTCATCATCCAGCAGAGCATGGCCAACTACGCCGGGGGACTCTTCGGCGTCGTGTCCTGGTCGGCAGTGGTCATCGGCGTCGTGTCCCTCGTGGTGCTGCTGCGCTTCAAGTGGAGCATCCCAAAGACCATCGTCCTCGCCGCCGTCCTCGGCCTTGTCCTCTGCGGCTTCGATACGGGACTGCCTGTGTAAGGAAACTGATTGATGGGGGAGAAGAAGTCAGTATGTCTATGGCCCGGACTGCCTTTCAGGCGGCCCGGGCCATAGCGGTTTCTGCGTGTGTCTTTATTCTTCGCGCGCCAGCTTCAGAAATTCCTCCACGGCCCGCTTTCCGCCCGCGAGCAGCGACGGGCGCGAGGGGTCGAGCGGCATGGGCGCGCCGTCGAGCGTACAGCAGACGCCGCCCGCCTCCTCCACAATCAGCTTTCCCGCCGCGTAATCCCAGAGGGAGAGGCCGAGTTCAAAGTAAACCCCGGCGCGCCCTGCCGCAGCCGAGCAGAGATCCAGCGCCGCCGAGCCCTCGCGCCGGATATCGAGACCCGCGCGGAAGGCTTTTTTCATCAGCGCAAAGCCCCGGTCTGTGAGCGACTCGTCGTAGGGCGTGGTGCCGCAGCAGATCACGCTCTGAGAGAGGGGGCCGTCCCACACCCGGATGGGCCGGGCGTTGAGATAGGCGCCCTCACCCTTTACGGCGGTGAAGAGCTCTTGCACGTAGGGGTTATAGATCGCCGCTGCGCGGAGCTCCCCGCTGTGCATATATGCTGCCGAGATGCAGCTGTGATGAAAGCCGTGCACAAAATTCATGGTACCGTCGATGGGGTCGATGATGAAGACATGCTCGGCGCGCAGATCGTCATGCCGGTCGTTTTCTTCGCAGAAAAAGCGCGCGCCCGGTACGGCGGCGGTCAAGCTTTCGATCAGCTTCTCCTGCACCCGGCGGTCGTACGCGGTCACCACGTCGCGCCTGTCGGTCTTGTTCTCCGCCAGGATATCATGGGCCTGCAGGATCAGCCCGGCGGCCTCCCGTTCGGCATCGCACAGCAATTGAAGAATTTCCCTGTCGTTCATGTTGTTTCCTCCCTTTCCGCCTTCCAGCGGAGCAGACCTATTATAGCGGATTCCCCCTGCCCCGTACAGGGGCGATTTGCAAAAAACGATCCGCGTGGCAAATTTTCTCAAATTATGCCGAGCCTTTTACTTGACATAACTCGGAGAAGACGTTAAAATAACTTAGTTAATATTATAGTGGAGCATGGGGAGCTCCTACATGATATTACTTCTGAACTCCGACGGGTACGCTTGATGTCCCGTCTTCCTAATGATAGATAACAGTAGGTCATCAGACTGCAACGCTATCTGTTTCCATCGCGTAATTCTGAACGAATGGAGGTGTATACCCTTATCATGCATTGGGTACTGACAGTTGTCATTGCTGTCGTCCTGGCTGTCGTCGGCTTTGTGGCCGGCATCGCATACCGCAAAAACGTTGCCGAGCGCGAAATCACAAGCGCCGAGGAGGAAGCCAGACGTATCGTAAATGAAGCCATCAAGAGCGCCGAGAGCAAGAAGAGAGAAGCGCTGGTTGAGGCTAAGGAAGAAATACACAAAAACCGCTCCGAGTACGAGCGGGAAGTCAAAGAGCGCAGAGCCGAGCTTTCCAAGCAGGAGCGCCGCCTTCAGCAGAAGGAGGAGAACCTGGACAAGAAGCTTGACGCTGCCGACAAGAAGAACGAGACCCTTGCCAACAAGATCGCCGCTGCCGAAGCCCAGCAGCAGGAGATCCTCCTGGTCAAGAAGAGCCAGCTTGAGGTGCTGGAAAAGATCTCCGGCTTCACCGTGGAAGAGGCCAAGGCTTACCTGATTGCCAACGTCCGCGACGAGGTCACCCACGAGATGGCCATGAAGGTCAAGGAGGTCGAGGCTCAGTACAAGGATGAGGCGGACGAGCGCGCGAGAGAGATCATCGCCACCGCCATCCAGCGCTGCGCCGCCGACCATGCAAGCGAAATCACCGTCTCCGTCGTCCCCCTCCCCAACGACGAGATGAAGGGCCGCATCATCGGCCGCGAAGGCCGCAACATCCGCAGCATCGAGACGCTCACCGGCTGCGATCTCATTATCGACGATACCCCCGAGGCCATCACCGTCTCCAGCTTCGACCCCGTCCGGCGTGAGGTTGCGCGGCTGGCCCTGGAAAAGCTCATTCAGGACGGGCGCATCCACCCCGCCAGGATCGAGGAAATGGTCGCCAAGGCTCAGAAGGAGGTCAACGCCACCATCAAGGCCGAGGGCGAGCGCGCCGTATTCGAGACCAACATCCACGGTCTGCACCCCGAGATCATCAAGCTGCTCGGCCGCATGAAGTACCGCACCAGCTACGGTCAGAACGTGCTGAACCACTCCATCGAGGTCTCCCATGTGGCGGGCCTGATGGCTGCCGAGCTCGGCGCCGACGTGAACGTCGCCAAGCGCGCCGGTCTTCTGCACGACCTCGGCAAATCCATCGACCATGAGGTTGAGGGCAGCCACGTCACCATCGGCGTGGACATCGCCAGAAAGTACAAGGAGTCCGAGGCTGTCATCCACTGCATCGAGGCGCACCACAACGATGTGGAGCCGCACAGCATCGAGGCCTGCCTGGTTCAGGCGGCCGACGCCATCTCCGCCGCCAGACCCGGCGCGAGACGCGAGAATATCGAAAACTACGTCAAGCGTCTGGAAAAGCTGGAGGAGGTCTCCAAGAGCTTCCCCGGCATTGCGAGCTCCTACGCCATCCAGGCCGGACGCGAGATACGCATCATGGTCAAGCCCGAGGATGTCAGCGAGGATCAGATGGTTCTGCTGGCACGGGATATCGCCAAGAAGATCGAGGAAGAGCTGACCTACCCCGGTCAGATCAAGGTTCATCTCCTGCGCGAGACCAAGGCCATCGACTACGCCAAGTAAACAAAAACGGGACTGTGTTTTTCACAGTCCCGTTTTTGGTATCGTCCAAGCGCGGTCATTCCGAGCCAGTGTCGCAACACTGGCGTGGGAATCCGTTCTCCGATACAATGCCGGAAAGCAAACCGCTTTGAAAAGGAAATACGGATTGCACAGCCCCTGGCTTTATCCGAACAGCCGGAAGTTTGAGAGCGATTCAATGAGGCCGTTGAGCTTCTGGATCGCGCCGCCCAGGGCCGTCATATCGGTGTTGTTCAGCGCGTCCGCAATCCGGTTCATGTCCTGGCCGCCCTCCCGCATCACCGTTTCGATGCTCTCGGTCATGCCGTTGAACTTTTCCAGCGACCCGTTTGCCTGCCGCATCAGCTCCTGGGCGCTCTCCATGGTGACGTGAACCTCATCGAGCGCGCGCAGGGCCGCAGGCACCAGCACCGCAAGGCTGATGATCACGGCCGCAGCCAGGATGAGCACCGCAATGGCGGTGACGCGGCTGCTCTGCGTCCCGCGCTTCTGCGCGGCGGCCATCTGCCGCAGCAGCACTTCGGGATCAACTTCTATATTTTTCTTTTCCATTTCCATGCCTCCGCATTTTATGATGTCAGGAGTATTGTAGCATATTTTCCCCGCAATTTCCATCTTCCTTTAACGGGAATGATCATGGCGAAATGAAAAACCCTGACCCGCAGGTCAGGGTTTTTCACGTATCAGTACAGCTCCTTGAGCTTCGCAATGCAGTCAGGGCAGACGTTTTTTCCGCGATAGCTGACGATTCTCTTCGTCCCCTCGCAGAACACACAAGCCGCCTGATATTTGCGAAGAATAATGCTGTCGCTCTCAACATATATCTCAAGAGAATCCTTCTCCCCAATGTTGAGTGTGCGGCGCATTTCGATCGGCAATACGATACGCCCAAGTTCGTCGACTCTTCGTACGATACCAGTGGACTTCACGTAAGCATCCCCTCTGCTTTCTGGTGAATTTGGAACTGTCGGGCACAAAAATATTTACAAAGATTGGAAAAAAATTACAATTTCGTAAATATTTATAGCACTTTATATCATTTTCCGGGGAAAAAATCAACCTCAATATGCGAACTTTGTCAAATGTTCATAAAAAGTTCTTATATTTTGACCCGAAACGGGCAGAAATCGGGGGATTTTTGGTGAGTATTGCAATTTTTTCCATTTATTTGTGTTCACTTTTTGCAGCGCTCCTGCTCGGAAATGCTGCCGAAACGGGCTCTGCGGTGCTTGCCGGCGTGCAGGACGCGCTGCGTTTTGCGCCGGAGCTGGCGGCGGCGCTGTGCCTCTGGTCGGCGGTGACGGAGCTTTTGGAGCGCGGCGGCGCGGTGGAGCTTCTCTCGCGCCTTCTGCGGCCCGTCCTCTCCCGGCTCTTTCCCCGGGGCGCCGGAGATCCCGAGACGCTCGGGGCTCTGTCGGAAAACCTCGGCGCGAACATCCTGGGGCTCGGAAATGCCGCCACGCCCGCCGGCATCCGGGCTGCCCGGGGTCTTGCGCGCCTGGGGACGCGCAGGGAGCTCAACACCCTTGTGGTGCTCAACACCGCCTCGGTCCAGCTTCTGCCGACCACGGCGGCCTCGCTGCGCGCGTCTTTTGGCAGCGCCTCTCCCTTTGACATTACCCCCGCCGTCTGGGTCAGCAGCGTCCTCGCGCTGCTTGCGGGGCTATCGGTGATCCGTCTGCTGAATCGGGATCGTATATGAGGGCGCTGGGGCAGCTTCTGGTGCCGGGACTCGTTCTGCTTGCGATGCTCTCGGCCAGAGCGCGCGGGGCGGACGTGTTCGACGCCATGTGTACCGGGGCGAAGAAGGGGCTTGTGGTGCTGTGGGGCATCCTGCCGTCGCTGCTGGTGGTCTTTCCCGCGATCCGCCTGCTGCGCGCCTCCGGGCTTCCGGCGCTTCTGGGGCAGGCGCTGCAGCCCGTATTCGCCTTTCTCGGCGTACCGGAGGAGACGGGGCTTCTCATGCTGCTGCGCCCGCTCTCCGGCAGCGGGGCGCTCGCAGCGGCAGGCGAGCTCATGCAGCGCCACGGGGCGGACTCCCTCATCGGGCGCACGGCGGCGGTGATGCTCGGCTCGAGCGAGACGAGCTTTTACGTCCTCGCGGTCTACTTTGCCGCCGCGGGTGTGAAGGACGACGGGCGCGCCCTGCCCGCGGCCCTCTGCGCAGATCTGGTGTGCTTTCTCGCCTCGGCCTGGATCTGCCGCCTGATGTGGGGGTAAAAAGAAAGCGATCCCCGGCGACACCGTGGGGAGTTCGCCGGGGATCGCTGCGTATCATGCCCTTAAGTAGCGTTCCGCCATGTCCAGCAGGAGCCGCAGCTCGCTGTCGTCGCCGAAGCCGTCGGTCTCAAGGATTTCGCCCCGCAAAAGCTTCTGGGCGAGCGCCATCACCGCATGGCACACGCTGTCGTAGAAAAGGCGCGGGGCCTCGATGGCTCGGATCGTGCCGTCCCGGATGCCCGCCTCATAGGACGCGAGAAAGACCGGGTAAAAGTCCATCACGTTCGCCTCATACTCCGCCATGGTCTCCCGTTCGGCACGGGTCGTGCGCACAAAGGCGTCAAACTCCCCGACAAAGCGGATGAAGGCGGGCTGCTCATGAAAGAGCCGGAGATATACCCCGAAAAGGCGCGACACGCGCTCAATGCCCGTGCAGGAGAGAAAGTCCGCCGCCGTGTACACATCCGAGACCAGCGTCTTGAGATCCTGCCACAGAAGCGCCCCGGAGCGGATCACAAGCGCATCCTTCGTGCCGAAGTAGCGGTAGAGGGACGCCACGCCCACCTCCGCCTTCTCGGCCACGTCCGTCATCTTCACACTCTCAATGCCGTTTTGCAGAAACAGCTCCGCCGCGACATAGACGATCCCGTCCTCGCGCAGATCACGTAAACTTTTTGCGGAATTTTCGTTCATCATATTGACAGGCACCGCTTTCTGTGATAGTCTATCTATCAGTTTGATAGATAGACTATCACATGGTTTTGAATTTGTCAAGACATGGAGGAAAGATACATGGAGCGTTCAAGAAGCATTTTCGGCAACAAGATCGCGGAGAAGGATTACCGCAAGGCCTGCCGCCAGAAGGAAAAGTTCATCAAGAAGTACGGCGACGACAGCGCCCGCAATTACTATTTTAAAGCAGTCGAAAACCCCGTCCTCGCCCCGCTCGGGGTGAAGACCCTGGTGCTGACGGATAAGCCGGGGCTCAAGCTTCCGGAAAACGCCGTCATCGTCGGCAACATCCGCATGGGCTACGGACACTACCGCATTTCCATGGCGATCGCTTCGGCGGCCCACGCCCTGGGGTACGAGCCCTACTGGCTGGATCTCAACTCCTACCCGGAGTCCACGGCGACCAAGATCATCTCCGGGCAGAACGATCTCTACTCCCTCGGCTCGCGCATCAGCCAGCGCTCGAAGCTCTTCAATAAATTCGTCTGGGAGCCCATCAACTATGAGGGCTTTCGCAAGCTGACCTACAACGCGGGCGACCAGAAGAACGCAGAGCTCATGGCGGCGCTGCTGAAAAATCTCCCCAAGGACGTGCCCTATGTGGCGACGCATGCCTGGCCCGCCCAGGCTGCGATCCACGCGGGCTTTACTCATGTGGTCAACGCCATCCCCGACAACTGGCCCATGGCCCTGCATCTCAGTGAGGGCAGCATCCACACGGTTCAGACCCCGTCGGCCTTCCTCGGCTACAAAATGCTGCGCGGCATGGACAAGAAGCGCCAGCTCAAGCCCATGCCCAAGGGGACGGTCTTCGACGTGGGCCACTACATCGACCATGAGTTTGTGGAGAACATCGAGGCCGACTGTGCAGCCAGGATGAAGCGCATGCAGGACGGCGCACCCCGGCGCTATCTGCTCTCCATCGGCGGCGCGGGCGCGCAGCAGAAGCTCTTTGAGGATATCATCCGCCATCTGCTGCCCCAGGTGCGCGCTGGCAAGGCGACGCTGCTCATCAACACCGGCGACCACTTCGAGGTCTGGAACGCCATTGTCTCCCACATCCCCGAGCTCGGCGCGCTTGCCGAGACACATTTTGACGATTACGAGGCCGCCAAGGCCTTTATTGAGAAGGACGAGGGGCTCAAGGGTGTGCAGGCCTTCTGCCACAAGGACATCTTCGCCGCCGTGTATGTGACGAACCTTCTCATGCGCGCCTGCGACGTCCTGCTCACCAAGCCCAGCGAGCTGAGTTTTTACCCTGTGCCGAAGATCATGATCCACCGCGTCGGCGGGCATGAGATGTGGGGCGCCATCCGCGCGGCCGAGGTCGGCGATGGCACCTACGAGTGCGAGAAGACCGAAGAAGTCCTCGCCATGCTCGACGAGATCACGAACGGGGACGAGATCCTGCCCGCCCTCTGCCGCAGCATCCTGCGCGCCAAGAACGCCGGGATCTACAACGGCGCCTACGAGGCCGTGAAATTGGCCGTGGGGAAAT
>Ga0310691_10001950_pt1 | contig 29449 bp, 21 predicted proteins | sample 176DNAGHGlowgp2_FD_203887 | JGI IMG/M metagenome (GOLD analysis project Ga0310691, IMG submission 203887) | Sheep rumen microbial communities from Palmerston North, Manawatu-Wanganui, New Zealand - 1766 DNA GHGlow gp2 (v2) (version 2) | ecosystem: Host-associated > Mammals > Digestive system >... | reverse complement strand
GATGCCGGGACCGAAATGCCGTACATCCGCGCCAGAAACATGGAGGCAATGGCCAGATGCGCACTGGTTCCATCCATGTTGACCGTTGCACCGAGCGGGATGGAAAAACTGCTTACCTTATTGGAAATGCCCAGCTTATTCTCGCAGATAGACAGATTCGTTGGCATCGCCGCGCTCGACGATGCGAGCGAAAAGGATGTCAGCATACCCGGCCAGTCCTTCTTCACGAACTTCAATGGGTTCAGTCTGCCGATGACAAAAATCAGCAGACAGTAAAACGTGATCAGCCCGGCAACAGCCAGAAGCTCCGTTGCCGTCATGCCAAGCATGGCCACGAGGGAGCCTGTTCCCGTCTCCACTACCATCAGGAACACTGCCGAAAAAATGGCCAGCGGAATGAGCCGCGATATGATCGACGTGATTGTTAGGAATAGAGAATTGCATGCTTCAAAAAAATCCGTCAGGATTTTCGAATAATCCCCGATCATTCCAACCGCAATTCCGGCGATCACAGCAAGGAAAATGATCTGCAGCGTATTTGACTCCAGAAACGGTTTTATAAAGTTGGAAGGAACAATATCAATGAGCATGTCCCGCGGCGAGGTACTTACGTTTGAAAGCGCAACCTCCTCTGTGGCCTCCGTCCCGGAGAGCGCCATACCGAATTTTCCCGGCTTCACCAGGAAAAAGGCGGAAAAACCGATTGTTACGGCTACAATGGTCGTAAAGAAATACATGGCCATTACTTTGGCGCCGATCCGCCCCAGCTCGGAAAGGTCCTTAAACTGGGAGATACAGGTCACAATGGAGAAAAAGACCACCGGCCCGACAACAATCTTCAGTGCATTGATAAACATCGTCTTGATCGGTGAAAAAATGTTATTACAGAGAGATTCGTTAATCTCATCCGGAAATGCCATTCTGGCGCCAAAACCGGCGAGAAGTGCCAGCAGAAGTGCACCGACCGTATAATACAGAAATTTCTTTCCGGTCTCACCAACGGCAATCGATACCAGATTCACGCCGTTCTTATACCGGTATTTCAGCTTATCCCCATAGGCGTGAATGATGATGGAACGGATGGCATCCTCGGTTTCCTCATCCGGTGCATCAAAAGGGTCGTCACCGGCCAGTTCGCCGGCCAGCTCGCCGACATCAAACTCTTCGCCCTTTGAATGAATTTCAATGATGGGCTGTCCCGGCTTTTTAATGATCCGCACCGTTACAAGCTCGCCCTCCTGCAGATGCTCATGCATACGGACCAAAACCTCTTCCGCAAGGAGCATGGCCTGAATCCGGAGCTTCTTATCCACCCGAAATTCGACCAGCGTGTTCCGGACAAACTCCGTGGCCTGTGCAATAAAGTCCGGCGCATCTCCGGGTATTCTTATCAGTTTCACCTTTCTGAACATCTTTCCCTCCAAACGGTTTCTGCAGGATTGTTTTTTATTCCGTATTCCTGCCAGCCACCTTAAACTTTACACGGAAAACACGGAAACGTCAAATGCATGTACCAGCAACTCATTCTTGACATGGCTCCGGACAACACTTTCTGCCTTTTTCTTCATTTTTGTTGCTTTCTCTTCCTCTCATCCGCCTTATTTCATGTCCGTCAGCAACACTTTCTTCCATTTTACTCTTTTTTGTTGCTTTTCCTCTCCTTCAGCCACCTTATTTCATTTCCGTCAGCAACACTTTCTTCCATTTTACTCTTTTTTGTTGCTTTTCCTCCCCTTCAGCCACCTTATTTCATGTCCGTCAGCAACACTTTCTTCCATTTTACTCTTTTTTGTTGCTTTCTCTTCCTCTCAGCCACCTTATTTCATGTCCGTCAGCAACACTTTCTTCCATTTTACTCTTTTTTGTTGCTTTCTCTTCCTCTCAGCCACTTTATTTCATGTCCGTCAGCAACACTTTTTTCCATGTTATTTCCATTATATCCAACAATATAAACATCCTCATCCCCATACCCGTAATAATAGTACCTGATTCCGTCTGATGTAGTACTATATTGATCCTGTGCTTTGGAATAACTGCCTCCGGCTATCAATGACAGCCCTGTCATGATGCACAGCATAAGCGCTAAAAGACGTTTCCGCCCTGCCTTTCTTTTCTTAGCCATAGTCGACCTCCCTGTACGTTTTTCCATTCCAGAATAATTCTACCACCCTCTCTAAAGTCAGTAAAACCGAATCGCGCTCTATATTTGTAAATTGCAATGAGGCTGTCAAAGGAAACAACTCATTCTTGACATGGCTCCGGGGGATGAGTAGAATCGAATCAGTAAGGATAGCGGCGAGTAGATTCATCATGAATACCGGCGTTGGTAAGCCGGCAATCAGGACAACAGTACAGATTGATTTTCATGATAAGCAGATATGAAAATGTTTAAAAACGGAGGGGTGGGGAATATGACATTACGTAAAAAACGCTGCATATCGGTAATCGTGTCGATATGCATGTTATTCTGTGGACTTTTTTCGATTAAAATGGAATCAAAAGCCGATTCCGGTTCCGGTTATGAATATTGCACGGATGATGGATTTGCCTATTTGCCAATAAAAGATGGAATGCAAATCATGGGTTACATCGGAAATGAGTCAGATATTATCATTCCGTCAGAAATAAACGGAGATCCGGTTAAATCCATATGGATGCTCGTGACAGATGATAACCGCGAACTCATACGATCCGTCCATATTCCAAACGGTATCACGAAGATAAGTGCAATAGCATTCAAAAACTGCCAAAGTCTGGAATCGATATATATCCCCGCAAGCGTGACAACAGTGAATTCTTCCAATGCTACAGATCCCTACAGAAATCCATTTCAGGGATGTCCTAAACTGAGAAACATTACTGTTGATGAAGGAAATCAGGTTTACTCGGTCCATGACGGAATGCTGCTTTCAAAGGACGGAACCGTCTTGGTATCCTGTCAGACAAAGGAAGAATATGATATTCCCTCGCAGATCACAAGAATTGCTTCGGGCGCATTTTCCGGAAACGAGAATCTCAAAAAGGTTGTTATCCCGGATGGGATTTCCAAAATAGAAAATACCACATTTACAGGATGTACAAGTCTTACAGATGTAACCATTCCGGACAGTGTCACAGAGATTTCTTTTCAGGCATTTAATGTTTGCAGCAGTCTGGAAAACATACAGTTACCGAAAAATCTGACGGTGATAGAAGAAGGTCTTTTTGCCGGATGCCGGAAGCTGGATCATGTAGTCATTCCATCGGGTGTAACGACCATCGAGGCAAGCGCATTCCTGGGCTGTGATAGTCTAAAAACAATTGTCATTCCTGCCAGTGTCAATGAAATCGGACCGGATAGCTATTCTATCGGTCAAATACCGGGCTTAACTTTAAGAGAAAATCTCATTGTTTACGGTGATACAGGCTCCTATGCGGAAACATATTGCGCTGAGAACAACATATCATTTTTACCGATGGGATTCGTAGAAAACCCGTTTACCGATGTCTCTGTCGGCAAATATTACACCGCTGCGGTTCTCTGGGCTTATCATTCCGTACCGCAGATTACCACGGGAACCGGCGAAACCACCTTCGAACCGAAAAAAATATGTGACCGTGCCCAGGTTGTCACATTCATCTGGCGTATGATGGGATGTCCCGAACCGAAAACAACGAATAATCCGTTTAAGGATGTGATTTCATCTGCATATTATTATAAGGCCGTGCTCTGGGCAGTAGAAATCAACATATCCACCGGAAAGTATCCGGACCGATTCGCACCGAAGGATCCATGCACCCGTGCACAGTTTGTTACGTTCTTTTGGCGGGCCTGCGGAAGCCCGGCACCGCAGGGAACGAATAATCCGTTTGTCGATGTGAAAGCCGGAAAGTATTACACCAATGCTGTGATCTGGGCGAATGAAAAAGGTATTACGACCGGAACGGATGATACCCATTTTTCACCCGGCGTGAATGTAAATCGCGGTCAGGCAGTAACATTTCTTTACAGAGGACGTAATCAGATCAAAAAATAACAGATGTTCTAAAAATTCAAATCGAGAAAATGGAACACTCGACATAACAAAACAAAGAACAAGGGGCTGTCGCATCAAAATGCGGCAGCCCCTTACATATTTCCTACATCATTATCAGCTGTTTATTCAGCTGCTTCAGCCGATGAGAATCATATTGAATTATTTGATCACAAGCGATCCCAGAACAGCCTGTGCCTCAGCGCTGTCAAACTTGAAGCCTGCGCAGGAAACACGAACCGGCTTGCCGTTTGCTGTTGCATAAGCTTCGAAGCCATACCCGCCGTAACCATCACTGTACTGGAAGCCTGTCCACGCAATTTCGCCATAGGTTGCGGAAACATCTGTCTGCTCGTTGGTGTAGGTCTTCTTGTTGTATTCATACTGCTGCTTCTGTGTATCTTCTGTTTCCATCTTGAAGTCGAAATAGGAGAAAGAAGACTTCTTTACAGAGCAATACTTGGTATCATTCTCATCGAATACATCACCCTTCTTGAATTCCCAGCCTTCCGGAATTCCTACTGTGTAGTCACCCCAGGTCTCTGTAGATGCGATGTTCACACCTGCTGCGGCCTCTGTTGCAGCTTCTTCGGTTGCTGCTTCTGTTCCTGCTTCTGTTGCTGCTTCTGTTGCTGCGGAAGTATTATTTCCGGAATCGCTCGTCTTGTCATCCTTCTTGTCACCGCAGGCTACCAGGCATGCACACATGCTGAGCATAAGAGCTGCTGCTGCAAATTTCTTTTTCATCTTTCGTCCTCCTCTTAAATGGTTGGATTGTTTTTAATGACAGTGTTATAGCATCTACGGAAGAAATTGTCAAATCCACTTCAAAACTTCCTTTGGGATTCGCCGGATAATACCATGTTCCGGGCATGTACAGGTTGCTTTTTTCCCCTGTTTTGATTATCATGAGGATGTGGCTGTTTACTCGTTTTTCAGAGCAAACCGGCGGAATCCGAATGTTTGCAGGATTGCGGGAATTGCGTAGCAATGGAGCAATCCGAGTCATCAGTTTTACAACTATCAATATGTAGTAGAGGAGAATTTTCATGCGGTTTCATCTGGCATTATACACAGCAAAGCTGATCGTAAGAGTTTCCAAACTCCTTGGCCGGGGTGGCGGAACCTATTTCCCCGGAAAGATTGCCCTGAAGATCGATCCAAAGTTCGTGGCGCACATTAAGGGCATTGACCGGACAAAGACCATCTTCATCACCGGCACAAACGGAAAGAGTACGACGGTCAATCTGATTCACCATATCCTGACCTCATCCGGCGTAAAAGTTTCCTGTAACCTGCAGGGTGCCAACATGCTTACAGGCGTTGCGACCACCCTTCTGATGGATATGAAGCTGTCCGGCAAGCTGAAGACCGAGGCCATTGTCCTCGAAACCGATGAACGGTATATCCGTCTCATCCGCGAGCAGCTGCCGGCAAAATATATCGGTATCGTGAATGTCCAGAAGGATCAGGCACAGCGAAACGCCGAACCGTCTTACATCATGGATAAACTCCGCGCCGCAATCGGCAAGGATGTCACCTTGTTCGTGAACCGGGACGAACCGAATTCCTTCTCCCTGAAGGAATTGGCCGGAAGCTTCATTAGCTATGGCGTAGCGGAAAACGAACGTTCCTACCAAAAAGCCGATGATTTCTTTACGGTAGGTTCTCCCTGCCCCTGCTGCCACAATCCTCTCAGCTTTAAAACCTACAATATCGAAAACATCGGCCCCTTCCACTGCCCGTCCTGCGGCTTCGGTAAAGACGTTCAAACCGACTATGTGGTGGATTCCGTGGACTTTGAAGGAAAATCCTTCACCGTAAACGGCACAAAGTATGCCTTTAACTTCAATACCGCATACTTCCTGTACTGTTATGTTCTGGCCATTGCCGCCGCAACGGAGCTGGGTATTCCGCAGAAAAAGATTGCTTCCGCCCTGAAGAAGTTCGAAAACATCCGCGGCCGGCTGGAAACAAAGGAGATAGCCGGAAAGACCCTCTCCTACATCAAAATGAAGCAGGAGAATTCCGAAACAACCCAGTCCTCCCTCAACCTTGTTGCCAGGGATGACCGCGAAAAGATCTTCATGATCGGCTACGATGAGTGTCTCGACCTGTATCCGCCGCTCGTCATCTCCTTCTATCCCTTTGATTACGATCCCCGCGCAGTTCTCGCGTCCGGCGTGGAAAAATGGATCACCATGTCTCCGGCCATGGGCCGTGCGGCAGCGCTCCGTTTTCTCTATGATGGATTCCCGGAGGATAAGATGCTCGTCCTTCCGGACAGCACCGAGGCTACGATAAAAGATGCTCTGGAAAAGATTCCCGGCGATGCACCGGTGTATCTCGTGGAAGAAATTCCCTATTACAAAAAGTAAGAAGATTTAAATGCCGAGGAAAAATAATGAATAGATTTGACCTACTGAACAGTATCCGCTCCGAAGGAAGAAGGAGCGACACGGAAATAAGCAATCACGAAGCTCTGGGTGTTTCCAAAGATGCCCGGGGTATCAGGATAGCCTGGATGTATCCGGATATCCTCCAGATGCACGGCGGCCGCGGCGATGTAATGGCCCTTCTGCACTTCAGCAACCTGATGAATCTGCCCTGCACCATCCGCAAAGTGAATACCCTGGCCGATTCCATCCCCTTTGACTGGGCGGATATGCTCATCTTCCCGCCCGGGGATCTCAGCGCCATGGAGGATATTGTCAAGGCACTTCACCCCTACAAAGCTGACTTTCAAAGGTACGCCGATGCCGGAAAGATCATCCTTGTAAATGGCAGCTCCGGCGCCATTTTTGCCGAAGGAACACGCCGGCAGGACGGCACGAAATTTCCCGGCCTGGGTCTGCTCCGGATGCAGCTAAAGGGACGCGTCAAGGTATACGGCAACGACCTCTGGATCACACTTCCGGACGGAACCGAGCTTCTTGGCCCCCAGATTCAGATGGCCGATGTCCTGCTCCGTCCCGAACAGCAGCCACTGGGCAAAGTGGTTTACGGACGCGGCAACAATGAAAAAGGCGACGAGGGCGCCCGTACAAAGAACGTGATCTTTACCCACGTTCTCGGCCCGCTTCTTGTCAAAAATCCACGATTTACCGAAAAACTGCTCCTGCAGATGGCCGTATCCGCCGGACTCCTGCCCGATGGTACCGAACCGGCAGACCTGCCGGATTCTTCCGAACAGACAGCCGGAATCCGTACCCTTTCGGATTCGGATATCCGTCTCGAACAGGAGTCCCTCGATGACCTGAAGGAATTCATCCATAAAAAGGAAACGGGAGTCATCACCTGGTAAAAAACACGTCGAAGTTTCGGGCATATCCAACGTGAAAACATCCGCCCGGTAAGGCCCATAGACTTCCGCTTTCGTTGACGTAAGACCACAAAATATGGTATAATGGGGGTCGGATATTTCAGCAAAAACGGTGCGGAAATGCCTGCTCCGTCCATGTTGAAATATGCCCGAAATCCAAAATCAGATAAAAGGTGAAATGCTATGAAATGTCCCTATTGCGGAGATGATAATACAAGAGTTATTGATTCCCGTCCGGCGGATGACAACGCGTCCATCCGAAGAAGACGGCAGTGTGATATCTGCGGAAAGCGCTTTACAACCTATGAAAAGGTAGAGGCCGCACCGCTCCTGATCATTAAAAAGGACCGGAACCGCGAGCCCTACGACCGGAGCAAGATTGAGCAGGGCATTATCCGTTCCTGCACCAAGCGTCCGGTTTCCGTCAGTCAGATTGAAAAATGTGTCGATGAGATTGAGGCAGCTATTTTTAACATGGGCCTCCGTGAAGTGGAAAGCACCGCCATCGGCGAAGTTGTTATGGATAAGATCAAGGATCTGGATGCCGTAGCCTACGTCCGTTTTGCTTCCGTTTACCGGGAGTTCAAGGATGTCAGCACCTTCATGGATGAGCTGAAAAAAATACTTGAGCAGTAGACTATGAAAAAGATAATCACTCCGGGAACCTCGGAGATCATCATCAAAAAATCCCGTTTCCTCGGCACGGTACTCTCCGTTTCCTCCGAAGAGGAAGCACGCGCGTACCTGGCAGCCGAAAAGAAGACGCACTATGCAGCGCGGCACACCTGCCACGCCTTTCGTTTCGGAGATGCCCCGGCTACTGTCCGTTTTTCCGATGACGGCGAGCCCGGCGGGACGGCCGGGAAACCGATTCTCAGTGTGATCGAAGGGTCAGACGTCCGGGATATCCTGATCATGGTGACCCGCTATTTCGGCGGTACGCTTCTCGGTACCGGCGGACTGGTCCGCGCCTATACGGAAGCAGCCCAGGCTGCCCTCGAAAATGCAGAGCTCCGGGAAATCCGACTCCGGACGGGTCTCACGCTCCGGCTCACCTACAGCGATCTGGATACCGTGACCCACATCCTGCAGAAGGAAAACTATCCCGTAGAGGCCGACTACACCGACACCATCACCATCCGAACCATGGTCCCCTCCGAGGAGGTAGAACCCCTAACCACCCTCCTCACCGAGAAAACGGCAGGAAGGGCCACCTTTACAGCGGGAGAAGCCCAGCTGTGCTAGTGGTCGTGCGAGAGCAGTGTCCTGAACAGACCTTTCGTGTTTGTCTGCCCTCAATATAATCCTCGTTCATACGGAGGAAAACATATGAAAGTAATAAATTGGATCCGCAGGGAGCTGGGCTTCTACCGCCACACCCCCTATCAGCGTAAATATCTGAACGATACCAACATCCGGACATCCATCTACATGTCCGTGGTCATCCTTGCGCTGGAAACCTGGATGATCATCCGGTACGTGGACGAACGTCCCGGAAGAACCTTTCTGCAATACTTCGATGGGGAGACAAACTACCTCATTCTGTTTTCCTGCGGTCTCATCACCTTTTCCTTTGCCCTGAGCAAAAACCGGCACAGTATCCGGAAGAACCTGCACGTTCCGGGCGTTCTCATAGCACTCTTTGTCATCACACTGGATATCGTGATGATTGCCCGCTATGCCTATGTGAACCACGCAGCCCAGAGCACAAACAACCTGCTGTGGTCCATGAAATATCTTTTCCTTCTCATGATTCTCGCCCTCGGTTATCTTTACTACGAAACATCCGTCTACAAGAAGGAAGATAAGCACAGCGCCATCTACGGCCAGTATCTGAACGTTGTCTTTGCTCTGATCTGTCTGGGCTTCGGTATTGAAACCTCTGCCTACGACGTTTCCAAAGAGCGCCAGATTCTCTGCTTTGTCACCATGGTCATCTACGTAGCCTGCCTCCTGATCTGGAAGCCCTACGTTTCCATGATCGTACTTTCCGGCTCGTTCCTGTATTTCTGGCATAAATGGGCGCCCATCATGAAGGCAAGCGATTCTCCCTATGCGCTGAAGATTCTGGATGCAAACTGGATCAACTTCTTCACCTTCTGGATTGCCCTCACCATGATCAGCTTCAGTATCTACCAGCAGCGGCTGGAGGAAGCGAAAAAGGATGAGAACCTCATCGCCATCAACGAAAGACTCAAAAAGATTGCGGTGATCGATGACCTGACCGGTATCGGAAACATGCACCAGTTCAGCCCGGATGCACTGGATGTGCTCTCCCGGAAGGACAACCAGATCTACCTGTTCCTGAACATCGAAAACTTCAAAAACTACAACGATCAGTTCGGTTACCAGGCCGGTAACGAATATCTGAAGGAAACGGCCGCAGCCATCTGCAAGTACTTCCCCGGCGACCCGGTCGCACGGCAGGGGGATGACCACTTCGTTGTCCTGACCGATATCCTCGGCCACCGCGAGCGGATCGATCAGCTCCGGGATGACCTGATGAACCGGAACACGGAAATCTATATGGATATCAAGACCGGCGCCTACCTGCCGCCGGAAAAGGATCTGGATCCCTGGATTGCTGTGGACCGTGCCCGCTATGCGGCCGGTCTCATCAAAAACCGTTATGACAAAACCTACAAAGAATATAATGACAAGGTGGATCATGATTTCCACCAGCGGCAATATATTGTTAACCACATCGATCAGGCAGTGGAGAAGGGGTACATCAAGGTCTTCTACCAGCCGGTTGTATGGTCAAAGGATCATAAGCTCTGCGGCTGCGAGGCTCTGGCCCGCTGGGATGACCCTGAGTTCGGTTTTCTGTCCCCGGGTGCCTTTATCCCCGTTCTGGAGGAGTACCGTCTGATCCATAAGCTGGACAAATGCATCTTCGAGACCGTCTGCCGCGACCTTCGGGAAAGCATGGATAAGGGCTGGACAGTCGTTCCTGTCTCCCTTAACTTCTCCCGTCTGGATTTCGAACTGATGGATGCCGTTTCCGTCATGATGGAACTGACCGAGAAGTATAACATTCCGAAGCACCTTCTTCATGTAGAGATCACGGAGAGTGCCCTGACCGATAATATGGGTATCCTGCAGGATGCCATGGCCAAATTCAAGGAGGCCGGCTTCGCTCTCTGGCTGGATGATTTCGGCAGCGGCTATTCCTCCCTCAATGTTCTGAAGGATTACAGCTTCGATGTGCTGAAGATCGATATGAAGTTCCTCTCCAATTTCGAAGGCAGTGACAAAGCCAAGACCATTCTGCGAACCATTGTAAATCTGGCCTCCGATATCGGCATGCGCTCCCTCACCGAGGGTGTGGAAACCGAAGAGCAGGCCGCTTTCCTAAGAGAAGTTGGCTGCGGACGCCTTCAGGGCTACTTTTTCGGAAAGCCCATGCCGCACGAAGCCCTCGCTGAAAAGATCGGGAAGGGCGAATATGTGATCGGCGAAAGTGAATGAGGCTGAAAGAATCGTAAAAAAAGCTGGCAAGCAGGGCTTTTCCTGTTTGTCAGCTTTTTTAAATACGCAGGTAATCGAAAGAACCTATTCAGGACACTGCTCTCGCACGAACACGGGCAACCCTACAGGGTTTCCAGGAACCTGGAAAAGGCTTTGCGCCCTTCTTCAGTGCATTTGTAGACGCCGGCGCATTCCAGCACCTTTGCAAAGACTTTGCCGATCTCATCCTGCACGATTCCGTGTATGTTCTCTTCCGTCAGGGCTTCGTAGTGCTTCTCCCACTCCTCTGCCCAGGCCGCATGCGGCGCGGTCCTTTCATCCAACATCAGGTCTCCGCCCTTCAGAAGGAGTTCCTCAACCGCCGCCATTTCGCCCTTCAGGCGTGCCGGCAGGACTGCCAATCCCATCACCTCAATGAGACCGATATTCTCTTTCTTGATGTGATGGTATTCGGGGTGCGGATGGTACTCTCCCAACGGATGATCCTCTGTCGTGATATTGTTCCGGAGCACAAGATCCATCTCAAACTTCTCTCCACGCATTCTTGCAATGGGTGTGATGGTATTGTGCGGCGTTCCGTCTGTTTCGGCTAGGATAAATGCCTCCGCATCGCTGTAGCCGCGCCAGCACTGCAGAATATGATCCGAAAGAGCTGCAATCCGGTCCGCATCATCGCCGCGAAGACGGATGGTGGAAAGTGGCCAGCGGATGATGCCGGTCTCAATCTCCTCAAACCCGGGAACCTTGAAAAACTTCTCATAGGGCGCGCGGACCATAGGGAATTCATAGCGGCCGCCCTGAAAGTGGTCATGGCTCAGGATGGAGCCGCCAACGATGGGCAGATCGGCATTACTTCCCACGGTATAATGCGGAAACTGCGCGACAAAATCCAGAAGCTTCGCGAAAGTACTGTGATCAATCTTCATCGGAATGTGCTTCTCGTTGAACACAATACAATGCTCATTATAGTATACATAGGGGGAATACTGCAGATAATAGGGTTCTCCCGCGAGTACAAGCGGAATGACACGGTGGTTCTGCCGTGCCGGATGCGAGAGAGAGCCGCTGTACCCCTCATTCTCCTTACAGAGAAGACATGCCGGATACCCGCTTTTCTTTGCCTGGCCGGCCTTTGCGATATCCCGGGGATCCTTCTCCGGTTTGGAAAGATTGATGGTAATGTCCAAATCCCCGAACTCCGTCGGTGCCACCCACTTTTCATCCTTCCGGATTCTGTCCACACGAATATAATTCGTAGCCTGACTAAAGGCATAATAATAGTCCGTGGCCGCCTCCGGCGACTCCGCGTACTCTTCCGAAAAATTCTTCCGAATTGCAGAAGGCGGGGGTGTGAGACAACCCATCAGCTTTGTATCGAAGAGGTCACGGTTTGTTACCGTATCCTCCAGGATTCCCTTTCCCACCGCATAGTCCAGTATATCTGTCAGAATTTCGGAAAGCGGACGAATTTCCGACCCGGACTCTGCCCGATCATCCGAAAGACCCTCTTCCGCATATTCCGTTTCCCCCAGAACCTCCAAAAGCCTGTTGACGGTATAGACCTTATCCTCCGCATCGACCAGACCGTTCTCTGTCCCGTAAGCCATCAGCTCACCGATCAGGGCACTTATCATATCCTATCCTCCAAAAACTTTAATTCAACCTTCTCAAAAATCATGTGACATTTCCGATTCGATGCACACACCGCCGCAGGGGCGGATGCCCATCACCCGGCAGGAACCTTCCCCAAAAAGTGCATCCATCGCTTCTTTGTACCGTTCCAAAGCCTCCGTTTTCACAAAGGCCTGAATGGTACCGGCAAAACCGCCGCCATGTACACGAGCCGCGCCATCTTCTCCCAAGACCATTTCGCTTACGGCAAGACCGATTGATACATTCTGGTGCGCTACATCACTGTTTGTATATACGTTCTGCAGATAGCAGAAGGAGGACTTTGCCGAAGCCCGGAAAATCTGCAGGAATGCCGCGAAATCGCCATTGGAAAGTGCATCCGCTTCCGCAACAGCCCGTTCGTTTTCTTCCACAAAATGAATGGCCCGGAGAACAGCTCTGTCACCGCAGGCCTCGCGGATCCGATTAATACCGGCGAGTAATTCCTCCTTCGGCACATCCCGGAGAACCGTCTTCCCGAAAACCGCAGCAGCCGCTTTCATCTCTGCAGGTACTGCCGCATAATCCGGCGTAAGGTCCGCATGACTTCCCTTCGTATCCGTAATGCAGAGCAGATAGCCCGCATCCCGCGGATCAAAATCCACCCGGCGCACCTGCGGATCAGCCGGATTTCGGAAATCAATTTGGCAGAGAGCTCCCACGGAGCAAGCCATCTGATCCATCAGCCCACAGGGTTTCCCAAAATATACATTTTCCGCATACTGGCCGATCTTTGCGATTTCCACCGCGTCCACGGCCATATCGTTATAAAAACCGGAAAGAATATTCCCGATCAGTGTTTCGAAAGCCGCCGAAGAAGAAAGTCCGCTGCCGCCCAGCACATTGCTCGTCACATAGGCATCAAAACCACCGGCATTATGACCGGCATTGACGAAACCTGCCGCAACACCGCGGATCAGCGCATCCGTTTTTCCTTCCTCTTCCTGTACCTTCTCCAGGTCGGTAAGAGAAAGCTCGATCATCGGATATCCCTCCGAAAGAAGCCGGACTGTTCCATCTTCACGTTTTGCCGCCACGGCAATGGCATCGGTCGTAATGGACGCCGCCAAAACATTTCCGTGCTGATGATCCGTATGGTTGCCGCCGATTTCCGTCCGCCCCGGTGCGCTGAAAAGCTGAACCGGTTCCTCCGCTCCGAAAACCTCCGAAAAGCGGTCGAGTGCAGTAAGATACCTCTCCTTCTCTGCCGAAATCCCTTCTGCTGTATATAGCTTTGTCAAAACGCCGTCCGTTTCGCCGGCCAAAATCAGTTTCTTCCACGCATCGATCTGTTTCATTTTACCCCTCCCGGCTGATCCACCTTCCGCTTGCGCCGCACGGAAGCACGAGGTCCGTTCCCTTTACGGGAAGACCGATTTCCTGCGACTCCACTTTTCCGCCTTTTTTTCGAACAATGGCCAGCTTCAGCATGTAGCTCAGCACGGCCGGCTGCAGGCCTGTGGTATAAGAATTGATCAGGAAAAAGAGAGGATCATCCGAAAGCAGCTCTGCCGTCCGGGAAATGAGGTGGTACACATTTTCCTCCAGCTTCCATACTTCGCCCTTCGGTCCTCTTCCGTAAGAGGGCGGATCCATGATAATACCGTCGTAGCTGTTGCCGCGCCGGATTTCCCGCTCAACAAACTTGAGACAGTCATCAATGAGCCAGCGGACCGGTGCTTCGGAAAGACCGGAAACCGCCGCATTTTCGCGGGCCCACTGCACCATGCCCTTTGCCGCGTCCACATGGGTCACTGCGGCACCTGCCGCCGCTGCCGCAAGGGTGGCACCGCCGGTATAAGCAAACAGATTGAGTACCTTCGGCTGCCTGCCTTCCTTCACACGCTTCGCGAGAAGGCCGGAAAACCAGTCCCAATTTACAGCCTGCTCCGGAAAAAGACCCGTATGCTTAAACTGAAAGGGCTTCAGCCGGAAGGTCAGCGTCTTCCCCATAGGGAGCGCATACTCTATGCTCCACTCCTCCGGAAGATCCCGGAATTCCCAGGAACCGCCGCCCCGGTCGCTCCGATGATAATAGCCGTTCCAGCTTTTCCATATTTTCTTTTCCTGATCATCGGTCCAGATGACCTGGGGATCGGGTCTGCGGAGGATATAATTCCCCCACTTCTCCAGCTTTTCTCCTCCGGCCGCATCCAGGACCGTATAATCCTTCCATCTGTCAGCTATCCACATGGAACGTATCTCCTGTTGTTGTACGAATATAGTGATTTCAAATACCCGGACAGAATCGTTATACTAGTGCTGATGTTTTAAATTAATGCGACTATTGCGCAGAATGCTTATTCGAGAGTGCAGTTCAAAAAACGTAGGCGTAGCGGGCTACGCTGAGGATTTTTGAACTGTGCTATTCGGATAAGCAGGCAAGAAATAGTCGTGTTAATTAAAAACGGAAGCACTAGTTCCCGAAAACCTTATCCAGGCTGCTCTGGGTAAAGGAAAGCACCTCTACATCATGGATATCCCCTGCCCGGATTGTTTTTTCGTAACTATCATATGCGGTGTTGTCCATCTTCTCCGGCGAAGTGGAACCGGTCTCATACTCACGCCAGACATTGAATTCATCCTTCTCCCGATCGTGGTTCACGCAGAGCACCTGACCTTCTCCGCAGGAAAGCGCAGCTGCTTTTTCCTTATCCGTACCGATGTACATATCCGCATATCCGTTTTCGCTGAAGCCGGATACCCTGAGATTCCCGGAACCGTAGAAATCCAGCCGCATGGGGTTCATTCGCGGAGATCTGCCGTACACAGTCTTTGTCACATTGCCGCCGTTCGCATCGTAGATAGCAGCCTCACCGCAGGGTGCCGATCCGTCCAGCGCCTCACGCCATGTATACAGGAACATCTCCAGATGGCCGTCGCCGTCAAAATCCTCGACTACAAAATTCAAGCAGTGCACCACATGCACACCGTCCGCTTCGAAGTACGCGATCTCCTTGTCCAGAATCTGCGTTCCTTCCTTATGCAGGATCTTATCCGTTACAAAGGCCTTAAAAGCTGCCAGATCTTCTTCGCGGTTACCTGCAGCGAAATCAAATTTGGCTGCAAATTCCGAGATGGAAGCCAGGGACTCCGGATCGTCCGCATAGAGGGTTTGCAACGTTTTGATCTTAGCTTCAAAATCCTTCAAGTCTCCGTTCTCAAATGCATCCTGGGCCATCTCCTCGTAGTGGCGAAGACCATTGGATAGACAATTGGCAACGATCAGTTTTCCGCATTTTTCCGTATAGATATTGCCCAACTCTTCTCCGGTGCTGATGGCCTCATTTGCCTTGCGGTACGCGCTGAGAAATCCTTCTTCGTTATAGTAATCCACAGCCTCCTGCAGAAGGTCGGCTGCTTCCTTGATATAGCTGTAGCCGGCCTGGTCTGCCGCTTTGAGTTCACTGATGCTGCTATCCAGATCGTTCCGACCGATTTTACCGTTACAGTAATCCACAAGGTCGGATTCCATATTTCCTCTCGCCTGTGTGAATGTATCCTTACTGAGTCTCTCTGTGATGGCCTCCTTCTGGAAACCGCTCTCACCGGAGAGAATACGAAGGGTATCCCCCTTCACCTGCATGCCGTTCACACCTTTTTCGCTGTAGAGCACCTCGCCGCCCAGGCTGCCGCGTTCCGAATCCAGCTGGACGAGCCCCACCTGAGCTGACCCTTCGCCGCTCGTGAAAAAGAACGGGATGTAATAATTCTCCTGATCATTCAGCAGAACCGGCTCTGCATGAATATTGAGACTGTCACTTTCGTAGGAAAGCTCCTTCATGCTGATGATCCGGGTTACAGAAGGCTCGGAGGTTCCTTCCACCTCAAAAAGCACACCTTCTTCATTAAATACATAATGCAAACCGTCCTTCGACTGGTAGATGGTAACGATTCCTCCTAACTCCTCCGGCAAAGCCGAAAGTGAAAAGAGTGTTTCCTTCTTGCCGGATTTCAGCGCAACGGAAACCACGTTGCTGTTTGTTTCATCCGGAGCAATCAGCTTTTCTCCTTTTACGCCGGGAACAAAAGCATCGCCGACGGTAATCTTCGACTTACCGTCCTTCTTTCCGAACCAGTCCACCTTCTGAACCTTGTAACCGGTATCCGCCTGTTCAAAAACATAGAAGCCATCCGGATAGGCATAGAAAAGGGACAGGAAACGGCATCCAAGCGGATTGATGCTTCCCGAAAGACCGGTCCGGTACAGGATCTCACATTTTCCTTTTTTGATATCCGCCTTCAGAACAACGGCCTGCGTACCGTTTTTATCATCACAGACCACGCGTGTATAGGCACAGCCATCCACGATGCAGATGCCGCCGGTCTGATAGATATTTGTGATCTCACCGGGAAGTGAAATGGTTTTAGACGACTTTCCGCTGACCTTGAGCTGATACAGCCGGCCGTCCCCGTCCGATTCCTTTTCCTCAAAGGAAACCGCCGTTCCGTCATTAAAACCGGTACTGCCGTAGGACTTCACCTGGTTATCCGAATACATCTGCTGGTTGACCGAAGCCTGATCGAATTTCTTATCCGCCCGGATCACCAGAAGCCAGTAAAGAATTCCCCCCGCAATAAGAAGGACCGCCGCAATGGAAGAAAGAATGATAATCAGCTTCTTCTTATTGATGGGCTTCTTCTTGGGCACAACCATCTTCTGCACGTTCTCATTCATACGGTTGACCACATCACGGTTCTGGTCCACCGACTTCGGGTCGGTATTTCCGCGCAGGATCGGCCTGCCGCCCACCAGCTTTTCCTCAAGCAGCTGCGTTTCCATACTCGGATTATCAAACTGCCGAAGTGACTCCGGCATATCCGCCTGGGAAAGACGCTCGGTTTCCCCAAATGTCTCCTGTGCCGGTTTTGCCGGCTGTCCCCCCGGTGCACCGTTTCCCGGTACACCCATATGAACATTCGGCTGCTGGGGATTTTTCTGAACCCCAACTTTGTTCCGGACATCAATCGTGGCGGTCTCATCATCATCGCCATAGTTTTCTACACGAAGTCCCCTGTCCTGAAACCCTGCTTCCACCCTTGTTCCGCAACCCATACAAAACGCTGCGCCCGGCTCCAGCGGTTTTCCGCACCTTTTGCAAAACATACCTCTACCCTCCTAAAACTCCTTCCAGATCACGGTCAGTTTCAAATCCCCCTCGGATTCACCGTTATACATGAAAATGCTTTTTAATCCCTCATAAAGTGTCTGATCATCCTGAATTTCCGTTACGTTCCCCTTCTTATCAATGGATACGACCCGGTATTCCCCTTCCGTCTGGGAATAGGGCAGTCCGATCACGCATCCCTCCGGCCGGATCAGCTCTCCGCCGGCCGTAAAGGATTCTTTATAGACCGTAACAAAGTATTCCTCACTGCCGGTCAAATCCACCGCACCGTCGGAATAGAAAATCATTTTTCCGGCTGCTATCCCGCTGACATCCTGACCGCCCGCTTCATTTAACGCTTCTGCGGAAATACCGGTAACCGCATTGGCCTCGGTCACATTTCCGCCGGCATCCGAATTGAAGAATTTCAGACCGTAGCAGGTCTTTTCCTCCTGTTCATAGCTATAGAACACGCAAAAATCCGGTGTGCCGTTCCCATCCAGATCGGACACCGTATAAGAAAGATAATCTATGCCAATGCCGTTACTGCCGGCGCAGAACGAATATGTTTCCGCAAAAACGCCCAGGTATGACTTTTCTTCTTCGGAAAGAACATCCAGCGCGTTCTTTTCACGGTCAGCCTTTTCCTCTCCGGCACTCTTATTTGTTATACTCTCCACCTGTCCGTTTCCGGGCGTATTCGGAGACTCCGATGACGCATCCTGCGGAGATGCCTTTTCCTCCGAACTGATCACCGCAGCCTTATTCTGCACCGGCTTTTCTTCTTTTTTTCTCATCAGAAAAACACCCAGAAGGATGAGGAGCGCCGCCGCACATCCCGCAGCAATCAGGCCGATCCGCTTTCCATCCAGTTTTTTGTACCGGACAACCTTTACATTTTTACTGCTGTGGTAATTCTGGGGCTTCAGCGGCTTTCCGCATTTTTCGCAGAAATCCGCATCCTCCGAGATAGACTCGCCGCAGTGCTTACAAAACATTTACCGGTCCTCCATCGGTCTATAGGTCCTTGTCTCTCCTACATACTTATATGCCGGACGGATGATCTTGCCGTTATTGACAATCTCCTCGATCCGGTGGGCACTCCAACCCGCAATACGGCCGATGGCAAACATCGGCGTAAAGAGTTCGATTGGAATTCCGAGCATGGTATATACAAGCCCACTGTAGAAATCGACATTCACGCAAACAGGCTTGGGATTTCCCTGCTTTCTTCTCTGCTCGGTCAGAAGCTCAATACCGATCCGTTCCACTGTATGGTAAAGTTCGAAATCCTGTTCATACCCTTTTTCCTGCGAAAGCTTTTCCGCATATCCCCGAAGAATTTCCGCCCGGGGATCGGAAATCGAATAAACCGCATGACCAAGGCCATAGATCAGGCCGGAATGGTCAAAGGCTTCTTTTTTCAAAACCGATGCCAGATACCGGCGGATCTCATCCTCGTTCTTCCAGTCATCCACACACCTCTTCAGGTCGGCAAACATCTGCTGTACCTTCAGGTTCGCACCGCCGTGGCGGGGGCCCTTCAGGGAACCCAGAGAACCTGCCACGGTAGAATAGGTATCGGTTCCGGTTGTGGAAATAACATGTGTGGTAAAGGTGGAATTGTTACCGCCGCCGTGCTCCGCATGAAGAACAAGACAGATATCCAGCACCTTCGCCTCAAGCTCGGTATACTGGGTATCGATTCGGAGAAGACGGAGGATATTTTCCGCGGTGGAGAGTTCCGCCTTCGGTCTGTGAATGATCAGACTCGAATCAAAGAAGGTGTGGCGGTAGCTCTGGTAACCGTAGGCGGCAATGACCGGGAACCTGGCGATGAGACTCAGGGATTGCTCCAAAACATGCCGCACATCGATTCGGTCCGGTTCATCCTCATACGAATAAAGCGTAAGTACACATTTCTCCAGCACGTTCATCATGTTCCGGCTGGGCTTTTTCATGATCACGTCACGGTTGAAATTCTCCGGCAGCGGCCGAAGCTGGCCCATGACATTCAGGAAATCCTTCAGCTCACTCTCTGTCGGCAGCTCACCGAATAACAGGAGGAAAATGGTCTCCTCGAAGCCGTGCTTGGAGCCGTGGAAGCCTTCCACAAGATCCCGGATATCGTATCCCTTATACCGGAGGATACCGTCGATGGGACGGCGCACACCGTTTACGATTTCAAAACCGTTTACCTCCGATATTTCCGTAAGGCCTGTCAGGACACCCGTTCCGTCCTTATCACGGAGTCCTCTCTTCACATCAAAGGTCTGGTATAAGTTCTGATCGATCTTGCCTGCGTCAGCACAGTAATTCACATACCGGTCGACCAGCTGGTTAAACTCTCTGTCTTCTATCATTTTATTTATCTCCTAAAGCATTGTTATAGATAGTTATACCACTTTATCCGCTCTGACTCAAGGTGTGAAGTCGATGGAAACCCGTTCAAACGCATTCACGATACGGGTTTTTCCGTGGGTATCCTCTGTTTTGAACCTGCGTCCGTAGGTCTTATGCACGTGACCGTGGATATAAAGGCTCGGCTCGTAGGTATCCAGAATATCCGTAAAGACCTGAAATCCCTTGTGTGGAAGATCGTCTCCGTCGTTGATGCCGGCCGCCGGTGAATGGGTCACCAGAATATCAATCCCGCCAGCCTTGCGAATCTTCCGCTTCACCTTCCGGAAACGCGTATGCATCTCCTTTTCGGTATACTGGAACTCTCCCATATTGTAGCACATGCTGCCGCCGAGCCCCAGAATCCGGAGTCCTTCGTATTCATAAACGGTATCATCTATACAGATACATCCGTCCGGCGGTGTTTCATCGTAGCACGCATCGTGATTGCCATGCACATAGATCACCGGTACCTTTGCATAGGTAGCCAGAAAAGAAAGGTACTGGGGTGCCAGATCTCCGGCGGATATGATGAGGTCATAGCCTTCTATTTTACTTTTTTCAAAAAAATCCCACAGATACCGGGATTCCAGATCAGCAATCGCCAGTATCTTCATTTTTATTATCCTTTTCCTTCGTTGTTTCTTTGTCTATATCTTTCCCCGGATCGATATCCTTATCCTCGTGCATAACGCCCTTCATTTCCACAAGGTGACGGGCAGTTTCTTTCAGCGCGGAAAGCGGAGGAATACTTCCTATCACATTTTCCGCCAGCCAGTCGATTCGGATGATATCATCCGCAATGAGATACTTTCCTTCCGGACAGATCAGTTTTCCTGTGTTATCACGGATGGGGCCTTCAAAGGTCTTCAGCCTGTCATCAATGATCTGCTGCCGCATGAGATCCACCAGCCTTCTTGTCTCCGGCGGTATTTTTTCCGACAGGATGATATCGATCACGCCTGCGGAAAGCCCCCACCAGTAGTTGATGGCCTTTGAAGCGTCCGAGGCATCCGCGCTGTTCCAGGCACCGGAAAGGATCATCCTTAGAATATGCTCATAGAAAACGCCCCAGTTGTAGAGCGGCATGGCAAAATTCACCGGTTCCTCATCGCCCAGCCTGTACAGACCGAATTTCCGGGAAGACCGGATGGGCGCGATCATATCCTGATCGGAAACAAAATCCACACCCTCGGCAATCAGCTCCCGCTGGATTTCCGAACGGAGAGACCCCTCCTTCAGTGTCGTCCAGCAAAGCTTCACGGTTGCATCCGGCCGCACCATTTTTGCACCGAGGGCAAACGCATTGATTTCCGCCGTTACGCCAAAGATCGGATGATCGGCCAGATAACCGAGTTTCCCTTCCTTCGAAAGCGCACCGGCAATCACGCCGGATAAGAATTTAGCTTCAAACAGCCGGGCCGCATAGGTCCGGATGTATCGGTGGGAGGTATTGAGGGAACAGTTTAGAATCCGCACCTCCGGATGCTTGACCGCACACTTCAGCGACGCACTGATAAAGTTCGCCGTGGTCGTAAAGATCACATCCGCCCCTTCCTTCTCGATCAGATCCTCCATGATCTCCTGGGCGGTTTCTCCGGTATCATCCGTCACCACGCGGAGCGTCCGGATGATATCGCCAAAGGTCTCTTTCACATGATTCCGGCCGAGCTCATGGCCGAAGGTCCAATCCGAAACGGACGGATCCAAATCATAAAGGAATACTGCCGTCAGAGGTTTGCTGGCCGAATAGGTCGGGAAGATCATGGAGAAGATATTTTTTTTCTCCTCCGGCGGGTCGAGTGCCACCTCTACAGGCTCGGCATGGTTGTTGAGAAGCTGGAACTCCTCCCACATGCCCGTTACCATCGTCTTCATTTCATCGTCGCTCATCTCTTCCAGCTTATCCAGCGACTCCATCCGAACCGCAGCAAGGAACGCATCTCCGGTCGTTACGCCGGTAAACCTTCCGCCGCCTTTTTCCCGGAAGACCTTCTGAAAGCGATAATAAACGGATTTCACGGTCAGGCATGTATCCTCGGACCAAATTCGCTCCGTTCCGTCCCGCATCCCGGTCACGGCATCTTCCATGGACTGCCCGTAGGTTCTTTTTACGGTATCTGCTTCAATTCCTTTTTTCTCTGCATCTGCCCCGCCGTCTATTCCGGAAACCTGCGGTTTCTCCGCCGCGGATTCACGGTCATTCGCATTTTCCGCAGAAGCCTCATCTGTCTTTCCGCTGCCAACGGCCTGGATCAGATTCCGGAACCCTTCCTCCCGAGAGAACCAGATGTAGTTCACCCCGGTCTCACGGTAAAAATCCATAAAAGCATAATACTTTCGGATTTCCGGATCGTCTGTGAGCCGCGGCACCTTCCGGGTCACCATAGCCGGGATGGAATCCGCGCCGAAATATTTCAAAACGCTGACACGTTTATTTCCCTCCACGACATAGTAGTAATTCAGATATTCGTAAACCTTGATCGGATCCCGGATGCCCTCCGTCATCTGTGCCTCACAGAGCTTGGTCCATTTCACTCCAAACTCTGTCTTCATATCCAGAATCGGCATGAAATTCTGAGCAAAGGCCGTAGTCCGCCCGGAGGTAGCCGTACCGACCACCCGCTCAAGCGGGATATTCACCAGTCCGAGATTCACTTCGCCCCGAATATCTTCTCTTCCGATCATTTCGTCCAGTACAGGCAGATAGGGACTTTTCCCGTGGGACACTGCCTCCCGGTAAGCCTTTTCACCGAGCTTTCTCGCTTTTTCATAGATCAAATATGACAAATATCCACCTCACACAATACGCTACTCTTTTTTCTGTTCTTCGGCCGCTTCCAGCATCTTCCGTTTTTTCCGTCCGAGACGTTTCATATTACCGATCCGCGTCTTTGTCTGCCGGAATTTCTCGTCGGATATCTCCCGGTTTGAGAAGCCGCAGGTTTCCAGTGTGACAAGGAGGTCTTCCTTTTCCGTCTCCGAAAGCACCGTCATCCCCTGCCCGGTGATCACCTCCAGCTGTTCGCGGTAGTTCACGGCCTTTTGGAGAGCCTTGTTCCGGCGGGACAGCCGTTTCAGTTTTTTCTGATACCGCATGATGAGCTTATCGTTCCGGCCGGCCCGAATGTATTTCACCTCATATACCGCAACCGGAACCAGAAGACGCGTGCCGAAAACAGCTGCCACCAGGAGGAAGATTCCCAGAAGGATAAAGGCTGCCTTCTGCATGGCTGCATCATCCAGCCGGAAGCCCGAACCGTCCCCGCCGAAGCCGAGCCCGGAATCACTCGAGCCGCTTCCGTCGTTCACCAGACGACTGAATACATCCCAGAAGTTATCCTCATAGTCTTCATCCGAACCGCCGGAGGGCGTTACCTCCACCGGAACCCAGCCGAAGGTTTCATCGTAGATTTCCACCCAGGCATGTGCATTGGCATCCGTCGGTTTAATTTCAATCAGCGCCGTTTCACCGAGCTCCGAATAGCCGTCAAAGTAATCCTCCAATGTCGGCTTGATTTCCGAATTCACTTCCTCTTCCTCGTAGAGCTCACCGGAGTCGAGTACCTGTGCATAGGAAATGGCATATCCCTCCACATAACGTGCGGGAATGCCGTAATACCGGAAGATGAGGGTTGCCGATGAAGCAAAGAAAGAACAATAGCCCTTCTTCTGCTTCGTCAGGAAATAATTGACAAAGTCCTGATTCCGCGGCGTTTTGCCGGGCTTAATGGTATAGGGCATATTTTCCTGGAAATAGTCCGTTACCTGCTCCACGATTTCCTGCGGTGTACCTCCAAAGCCCGCCTCCTCACAAAAGGCCCGGATCACATCCTGATTGGCTTTCGGCACATCGAGATACGCCTCATCCACACTGTGCGGCGAAACAGGCGTATAATTTCCTTCCTCGCGCGGATAATAGGTGATCTCCCTGGCTTTTCCGAAGGGAATGCGCTGATAATCCGCATTGGTATAGTAGGGTACATAGCCCCGGATATCCGCCGCGATATTCTGGATCATGATCTTGGCCTTTGCCGTATTGGGAAGATGCATCTCATAGGCCCGTTCCAGATCGTCCGCCTCAGCCTTATGATAATTGTCGCCGTTCTCCCAGTCCTCCATAATGGTCCAGTGATTTTCGTAGGGCACATAAGTGGTACCGATAAAATTGGCGATGTACATGGTATCTCTCGTGTAGGGTGCAAAGATCAGCCTGAGATCCGGCTGGTAATCCAGACGCACCTGGGAAACGCCGCCCAGCTGACCGGAATCCAGACCGCCGGTATTGCTGTAACGGTCATATAAACCCCAGTAACCGAACATCAGAAGGATGCCCATGAATTCCATGGATTCCACCTTCTGCGGATTATCCACCCGCGAGGAATCGTAGCCCTCCTTCGGCTCGATGACCATCACGGTACTGACGATCGTAAATACCAGCACAAAGGCAATGATCATGCCCTGCACCATGCTCCGCCAGTCCGCCGCATATTTCAGTATCCGCTGCTTCTTTTTGAGTTTGGATGGTCCCCGCCAGGAGAACACACTGTCGCTTCTGTGCAGGCGGAAATGCTGTCCCGAACGGACGAAATAGGCCATCACAAGGCCGGAAAGGATCATCACGGTGTAGATGGTATCCGGTTCATGCTCCAGATACAGAGGAATCAGATTGATGGTCAGCGTAACCACCGCGCAGACAATGTAACGCATCCTTCTGGATACGTAGTTGTTCAGAATAATGTTGACGGTCGTTCCGAGAAAACAGAGAAAGATGGTAATGGCGAGATACCGGTTCTGAATCTGCTCGTTGTATTTCTGCATACCTTCCGCATCCAGATAGATGGCGGCCAGATCCGTGGTATCGTTGATGATGGAATAATACCCGGAGTTTATGAAGGTCCGGAACATCATCACCAGACCCACAAATATCGCAAAGAAAATAAGATAGCCGATGTTCTCCGCTTTATAGCTCCTGTACAGGATGGCGCAGAGCATGGCGGTACTGAATACAACAATGTGAACAATGAGTTCGGAAAAGTCGATTTCGATAGCGGTCATGTAGAAGCCGATTCCGCCCATCGTAAGAAGGTATACGATAAACCCTTTGAGGAGCAGAACCCTGTTTCTTCCCTCTTTGATATCGTATACACTCCTGTCTATGGCTATTCCCTCGCAGAGGGGGATTTCCTCTTCGCGGTCAGTCCAGACTAATAATTTGGGCTTTCGCTTTTCCTTCTGCATAGACAATCCTCACAAATGCCTTGAGTTCCGGCCGGATATTCTTTAAATAACCGGGCAGCATTTCTCCATCCTGATAACAGGTGGAATGGTACATATCCTTATAGGCCTCTTTGAGATTGGCAATATGGTCAATGACCCGCTCCTCAAATTCGCCCGCGCCTTCGCTCCACCAGAGGAGCCTCACATAGGTGCCCGATTCGATCAGCTTCGCTGTCACGTTATAGCCCAGATTCAGCACCTCATCCACCTCGGCCGGTTTGCCGGCCAGATCCACCAGAAGGAGCATCTGCTGGTCGGACATACTGGAACGATCCTTCACCATCAGGATGTCCCGCTTCGCGGAAAGCTTCCAGTGGATGCTCATCAGCTTATCGCCGGGAATATACTCCCGGACATCCGTCACATCCGAAAAATCGTTTCCCTTCTTGTTCGTCTCATCCGATTCGGTCATACCAAGTGTCAGATCCGATTCATTCACTTCACCGGGCACCGCACCCCGTGACGGAAGAACCATGATTTCAGCCGACTGCTTTGTTTTCCGATGCAGCTCGACAAATCCGAGAAGGTCCGTCACACGAAAGCTGTCCACACTGTAAACAACCCGGCCCAGCCGGCTGAGCCGCATGGGAATCAGCTGCTTATAGGTGTCGTGTATCCTGACGGGGAAGGAAAAGACCATATCCTGCCCTGTTCCGTAAAACGCATTTTCCGCTCTGAAATGGATCTTGATATCCAGAGAAAGCAGGAAGGAACGGTTCCGAACGCCCAGCTCCACGTAGCTGACCGCGCCGGTTTCACATTCCGGAACCGGCACCGAAAGGCTCACGGAAACGTAGTGGATAAGTACCGGAAGCGCTGCCAGAGAGATCACCGGCAGCGCAGCAAAAAGAAACGTCAGAATCAAAATGAAATGACTCTGCAGAAAATAATCCAGATAAAGAACAATGCCGAACAGAATTGCATAAACAATGATCCTGCCCGGGTGTACTCTTGTCTTCAATAATTAACTCCTCGGACTCTTTACGGTTTCCAACAGATTCCGAATGGCCTGGTCCATGTTGATGCCCTCCGCGCGGGATTTCTGCCCCAGCTTTACTCTGTGTCCCAGGGTGGCACGTGCCATCACCTGCACATCTTCTGCCGTGACGTAATCTCTCGCCTCCAGAACAGCCATGGCTTTGGCCATCTTCAGAAGCGCAATGGTACCACGGGGACTTGCACCCATGGAGAACATGGGGTTCCGGCGGGTTTCCTCCACCAGATTCACGATATACTCGTAAATATCATCCTTTACAAAGACCTCGCGCGTCTTTTCCCTGAGGTGAACAAGCTCCTCGCCTGTCATACAGGGCTGGATATGCTTCAGCGGTTCCGCGGCATTTCCCTTCAAAATAGCCACGGCATCCTCATGTGCCGGATAGCCCATGGTCACGCAGATCATGAACCGGTCCAGCTGGGATTCCGGCAGCATCTGGGTTCCGGAGGAACCATAGGGGTTTTCTGTTGCGATAACGACAAACGGTTCCGGAAGCGCGCGGGTCACACCGTCCACGGTGGCCGTACCTTCTTCCATGACCTCCAGAAGGGCGGACTGGGTCTTCGGACTCGTCCGGTTGATCTCATCGGCCAGGAACAGGTTGCAGAATACGGCACCGGGCCGGTATTCAAATTCCTTGGTCTGATTGTTGTACATGGAAAAACCAAGGATGTCACTCGGAAGGACGTCCGGGGTAAACTGCACGCGCTTATAGTCCATGGACATGGACCGCGCAAAGGTTGTGGCAAGGGTCGTCTTTCCGACGCCGGGGATATCCTCCATGAGGATATGGCCGCCGGCCAGAATGGCCGCAAGGACTTTCTCAACGACGTCCTGTTTGCCCTTGATCACGGAATTTACGGATGCCTGCACGGCGGCGGTTAATGCGTTTTCGGTCATATTCTTTCCTCTCCTCATGTTACCCTCGAGAGATTCCGCTGCGGCGGGCTTCTTCAGCGACTGCGGCTGCAACGGCCGGGGCAACGGCTGTGTTGAACGCATCGGGAATGATGTATTCCTCGGTGAGCTCTTCTTCGGTCACGATCTGACTGATGGCAATCGCTGCGGCCTTCTTCATAGGCTCAGTGATGGCGGTTGCTCTTGCATCCAGCGCACCTCGGAAGATGCCGGGGAAGACGAGCACGTTATTGATCTGGTTCGGGAAATCGCTGCGGCCGGTTGCAATGATCCTTGCACCGCCTGCCTTTGCCTCATCGGGCATGATCTCCGGTACGGGGTTTGCCATGGCAAATACGATGGCATCTTTTGCCATGCTCTTTACCATTTCCGTTGTCAGGATGCCCGGCGCGGATACACCGATGAAGATATCCTTTCCTTTGATGACATCGCCAAGGGTTCCGCTTTCATGGTCACGGTTGGTCACCTTTGCAATCTCCGCCTTCGCCGGATTGAGTCGCGGGTCACCTTCCACAAGGGCACCCTTTGTATCTACAAGGACAACATCTCCGATTCCGAAATCCATCAGCAGACGGCAGATGGAGATACCTGCGGAGCCGGCGCCGCTGATCACGGCCTTCACATCCTTCCATTCTTTTCCGATCAGTTTCAGGGCATTGATGAGGCCTGCCGCTACGACAATGGCTGTTCCGTGCTGGTCATCGTGGAAGACGGGGATATCCAGTTCCTTCTTCAGCCTTGCTTCGATCTCAAAGCAGCGGGGTGCGGAAATATCCTCCAGATTGATACCGCCGAAGGACGGTGCCAGCCGCTTTACGGTTTCAACGATTTCATCCGTATCCTTGGTATCCAGGCAGATGGGAAACGCATCCACATTACCGAAGCGCTTAAAGAGCACGGATTTTCCTTCCATTACGGGAATGGCCGCCAAGGGACCGATATCTCCCAGACCGAGAACGGCGGTTCCGTCGGAAACCACGGCCACGGTGTTGGCTTTCAGGGTGTATTTGTAAGCATCCGCCGGGTTCTCGGCAATCTTCTTACAAGGTTCGGCTACGCCGGGGGTGTAGGCGGTGGACAGGTCATCCTTTGTTTCCACCGGGACCTTCAGGGCCACCTCCAGTTTACCGACATTTTCCTCGTGCATCTTCAGGCTGAGTTCACTGTAGTTCATCTTTTTTCTCCTCTTTTATTCTTTTGCTCCACGAAGAGACCGGCCGTTCAGGAAACGCCCGGGCGATAGAACGGTTCCAATCTCCACATTTCGGCATATACACTGATTAGATGTGTTATGATAGCGAAAAGTCGAAAGAAAGTTGTTCGCCTTCTGTCTGATTTTCGTATTTTCGTTTGAATTCCCGGATCTTTGTCTCATCGGTTTCCAGGGAAAAGGCGGCGGTGTAATCGCTGATCATGTGGGCGAGCTCATCGGCCCGCCGGGGGATCAATTCACCGGCCATCCCGAAGGTATCCAGAAAATGGTAGTACTGCTCCGGGAATCGTTCCTTCAGCCGTGTATAAAATTCCTTTTTCTCCAGCTGGGTAAGCCTTGTCCTTAGCCCCCCTGTCAGGATATGCTTCACACCGCTCTCCGCGGCAAAATCGAGAAGCGAAAGGATTTCATCCGGCCGGTCGTTAATTTCCGGCAGAATCGGGCCGATATCCATGATGACCGGGATATCCCATTTCCGAAGGCTCCGGATCATGTTTTTCCGTGCTTCCACGTAGAACTCTCCGTCTGCCCGCTCCGGGATTCCCTCCATTCTCCGCAGGGTGGATTCGATTGGTGACGGGAATGGAATTTCCACCACGCACCTTGTCCGGGTTGCGATTTCCGACAGGATGTCCAGATCCCGAAGGATCAGCTCCCTTCTTGTCGTTATGGCAATCCCGTAATCCGACGCGGAGATTACTGCCAGGCAGCGACGCATCAGCTTATAGACTGCCTCCAGCGAATTATACGGGTCCGCATAATTGCCGGCCTGGATCATCCCCCGGCCGCCACGTTTCCGAATGGACATGTGCAGAAGCTCCGGCGCATCCTTTTTCATGCCGATATCGCCAGGATGCTGTTCCTCCTCCCGACGGACGCTTGGGGGCATATGGTTCACCAATAAGGGATCTGTAATGCCGTGATATACATTGAGCCCGTTCTGCGGGGTCAAAATGGTTTTGGATTTAATCAGATACATGGCATTTCTCCGCCTGAATGTACTTAAAACCACCTTTTATTGTCTTATATTTTGCCGCTTCTGTCAACCCGAAACGG
>Ga0310691_10001949_pt1 | contig 29470 bp, 21 predicted proteins | sample 176DNAGHGlowgp2_FD_203887 | JGI IMG/M metagenome (GOLD analysis project Ga0310691, IMG submission 203887) | Sheep rumen microbial communities from Palmerston North, Manawatu-Wanganui, New Zealand - 1766 DNA GHGlow gp2 (v2) (version 2) | ecosystem: Host-associated > Mammals > Digestive system >... | reverse complement strand
ACGTGCGCCAGTTCAACCTGATGTTCTCTACGGAGATGGGTTCTACGGCAGACGGCTCGATGAAGATCTACCTGCGTCCGGAGACGGCTCAGGGTATTTTCGTGAACTATCTGAATGTGCAGAAGACGGGTCGTATGAAGATTCCTTTCGGTATCGCTCAGATTGGTAAGGCTTTCCGTAATGAGATCGTGGCCCGTCAGTTCATCTTCCGTATGAGGGAGTTTGAGCAGATGGAGATGCAGTTCTTCGTGCAGCCGGGTACCGAGCTGGAGTGGTTCCCGAAGTGGAAGGAGACTCGTATGAAGTGGCACCTGGCCCTGGGCTTCGGTGCAGAGAACTATCGCTTCCACGATCACGACAAGCTGGCCCACTATGCCAACGCAGCTACCGACATCGAGTTCAAGATGCCGTTCGGCTTCAAGGAGGTGGAGGGTATCCACTCTCGCACGAACTTCGACCTCTCGCAGCACGAGAAGTTCAGCGGTAAGAGCATCAAGTACTTTGACCCGCAGACCAACGAGAGCTACACTCCGTATGTCATCGAAACCTCTATCGGTGTCGATCGTATGTTCCTCTCTATTATGTGTCACGCCTTTGAGGAGGAGAAGCTGGAGAACGGCGAGACCCGCACGGTGCTGAAGCTGCCTGCAGCCCTGGCTCCTGTGAAGTGTGCCGTGATGCCGCTGGTGAAGAAGGACGGTCTGCCCGAGAAGGCCCGCGAGATCATCGACCAGCTGAAGTTCCACTTCAACTGCCAGTACGACGAGAAGGACTCTATCGGCAAGCGCTATCGTCGTCAGGATGCTATCGGAACGCCATATTGTGTCACTGTCGATCATGACTCACTGACAGACGGTAAGGTGACGCTTCGTTTCCGTGACACGATGGAGCAGGAGCGCGTGAACATCAGCGACCTGAACTCGATCATTGAGGACAAGGTAAGCATTGCAAGCCTGCTGAAGAAACTGCAGTAAATCTGATATATGGTATCAAGAAAAGTATATAAGTGGTTCGGCATGCTCTGTCTGCTGTTGACGCTGTCGTTGTCGCTGTCTTCATGTGGTGAGGAGAGCGGTACGGAGGATGAGTATGCCGACTGGCAGGTGCGTAACGACGCGATTGTGAAGGTGTGGGCCAATGACCCCACCCTCACAAGAATCAAGAGCTATACTGAAGACCCCGCTACGGAAGGCGACCCCACCTATTATGTCTATGTGAAAAAACTGGAGACGGCTTCAATCCAGATCCCCGAGACTCAGCCGCTCTTCACGGACACCGTGCGAGTCGCCTATCGCGGCAGACTCATCCCCTCTGCTACCTATCCTAATGGATATGTATTCGACCAGAGCTTCATCGGCGACTTCGACTGGAAAACGTCTGCTGTAACGCAGTCGCGCTGTGGCAGTTTCGTGGAGGGCTTTACGACGGCGCTGATGGACATGCATGTCGGTGACCGCTGGCTCGTGTACATCCCCTATCAGATGGCTTACGGCGCAGGCTCCTCTACGACCTATCCGGCCTATAGCAATATGATTTTCGAAATTGCGCTTTTCGACTGCTGGCATCCGGGCGATAAACGTCCACCTATTAAGTAACTATCGACTATGCAGAAGTACGCGGACTATATCAGACGGATTGAGATTGACTCGCTCTGGAGCGGGAAGAAACACATCGTGTGGGACCTAAACCGCCAGGTGAATATCCTGAGTGGCAGTAACGGTCAGGGTAAGAGTACCATCCTGAATAAGGTCGTGAAGGGGCTGTCCGCTGGAGGCGAGTTCCCGTCGCACATGCTGAAAGGGGTGAAACTTGACGTGGAGCCTGAGGATGCGAAGTGGATACGCTATGATGTGATCCGCTCGCTGGACTCGCCCGTGCTCGACCTTGACACGATGGCTCATGTAGATACGCGCATCTCGTCTGCACTTGACTTCCAGCTCTACCACTTGCAGCGGAAATACCTCGACTATCAGGTGAATATCGGCAACCGCATCATCGCAGAATTGCAGGCGGGAAACACGGATGCTGCCCAACAGCTCTCGTTACAGAAGAAACGCTTTCAGGACATAGTGGATGACTTGTTCTCGGAGACGGGCAAGAAGATAGTACGCACGGAGAACGAGATACGCTTCTCGCAGATAGGAGAGACATTGGTGCCGTATCAGTTGTCAAGCGGTGAGAAGCAGATGCTGGCCATCCTCCTGACCGTGCTTGTGGAGGATAATCAGCCTTTCGTTCTCTTTATGGACGAACCCGAGGTAAGCCTGCATATCGAGTGGCAGAAACGCCTCATTGACCTTTGTCTGGAGCTGAATCCGAATGTGCAGATTATCCTGACGACACATTCCCCGGCAGTGGTGATGAACGGATGGGTGGATGCCGTGACGGAGGTAAGCGATATCACTGTTTGATAATGGGGAAAAGGCTCAGGGACAATCTGAATAGCCAGTATTTCGAGGCGGCCAATGCGCTGAATTCGAAACGGGCACGGCGGCGCATCGTGGCCTATGTGGAGAGCTACGACGATATTTATTTCTGGCGTACTGTCCTCAGTGAGTTTGAAGATGACAAGCGTTTCTTTGAGGTAATGCTTCCCTCTAAGACAGGACTATCGAGGGGGAAGAAGTCGGTATTGATGAACTTCCTGCGGGGAGAGCCGCTTGGCAGGGATATGATAGCCTGTGTGGATGCCGACTACGACTACCTGCTACAAGGCGCTACACCCCAGTCAAAGAAGATACTGGAAAGTCCCTATGTGTTTCATACCTACGTCTATGCTATTGAGAACTATCAGTGCTATGCACCTTCGTTGCATAATGTCTGTGTGGCAGTGACACTCAACGATCACCGCATCTTTGACTTCCGTGACTATTTCAGCAGGTTCAGCGAGATTCTGTTTCCGCTGTTCGTATGGTCTGTCATGCTCTATCGTAACGGGAACTATCCGAAATTCTCAATCTCAGACCTGAGCCGCATTGCCGATCCGGGAGGCTTTACCCCAGTCAACCCGGAGCCTTCATTGGAGAATATCAAGCGGAAGGTGCGTACGCGTATCGGTGAACTGCAACGCCTCTTTCCTGATGCAAAGGAGGAATACCTTAAGACGAAAGATGACGTAAAGGCCCTGGGCGTGACACCACAGACTACCTATTTATATATACAAGGTCATCATCTCTTCGATACTGTAGTGACGCCCATGCTGTCCAAGGTGTGCAACCTGCTCAGGCAAGAGCGGCAGAACGAAATCTACCATGCCAAGGCCCATCAGACGCAGAAACAAAACGAGATGACCTGTTACGAGAATTCGTTGCAGGACATCAAGGTCATGCTCAAGAAGAACAATGGCTATATGATGGCCGAACAGTTCCGTCGGGTGCAGGATGACGTCAGGCGCTACCTGGACGGTTCTATTATATAAAGGTCTCAAGGAATTTTATCGTGCCATCGACCTTCACCTCTTGGGTGGTGGCAGGCAACAGTATGGTGTCACCCATCTGGAAGGTTATTTCCTCTTCATTGCAGATGAGGCGGCCATTACCTTTTACACCGATAAGGATGACAAACGAATCCAACTCGCTGTAGTCGAGTGTCATGGCTTCCGTGAGGTCATAGACCGACGTCGTGAAGTAGGGACATTCCACGAGTTGTACGCCCTCGTTTACCTTTGGTCCATATCCGCACCGATAGTTAGGTAGCACGGTGAAGTCGATGCTCTCTGCAGCCAGTTCGGTGTGGAGCTCACGATAGTTGCCGTTCTTGTCCTTCCGCTTGAAGTCATAGATACGATACGTAACGTCGGAGGTCTGCTGGATCTCGGCGACAAAGCATCCGGCGCCGATGGCATGGATACGGCCTGCCGGGATGAAGAATACGTCACCCTCATGCACCTCGTAGCGGGCCAGGGCATCGGTGATGGTGTCGTTCTCCACCATCGCCTTGTATGCTTCTGGCGTGATCTTCTGCTTCAGACCGTTATAGAGCTGTGCACCGGGAGTGGGCTCGAGTGCATACCACATCTCGGTCTTACCCCGTGGCTTGCCATGACGGTGGGCAATCTCGTCTGTCGGGTGTACTTGGATTGAGAGATCCTGACGGGCATCGATAAACTTGATGAGCAATGGGAATTCATCACCGAAACGACGGTAGTTCGCCTCACCTACGAGGCCTGCTTTCTGCTCGCGTACGAGCTGATTCAGCGACTTACCCTTCTCAGGACCGTTGGCCACGATGGTCTCGTTGTCTTTGACACCTGATATCTCCCAGCTCTCACCTACGTTTTCCATCTGAGTGTCCAGATGCTTGAAGGGGATAATCTTGTCACCTCCCCAGAGTGTCTGCTTCAGCAGCGGTTCAAATTTGTACATCGTTATATAGCGTATAGTCGTTAATTTTCTTTCCAGAAACTTCTGGTGAAAAGCACCAGCACCGTCATGATCTCAAGTCGTCCCATGAGCATGAGCAGACAGAGTATCCATTTGATGTAATCGGCCATGCCCGACCACGTGATATTGGCACCGATATCGTTGGCCAGCGACGGACCAACATTGCTGACGCAGCTGAGGGCAACGACAACGGCATTGACGCTGTCGGTGCCAGAGATAATCATGATGGAGGTAGTGAAGAGCACCATCAGCACAACAACCACGAAGAAGGCGAAGAGGGCGACAAGCCTTGACTGGGCCACGTTCTGACCGTTGATCTTCACTGGTAGCACGGCATTGGGGTGTAGGCTCTGGCGGAAGTTGTTGCGCACCACTTTGAGCAGCATGACGCCGCGGATGCACTTGATACCGCCGCTCGTGCTGCCAGCGCAGCCACCGAGGAGCATGACGCAGCCCAGGATAATCCATGTGAAGTGGGGCCATGTCGCCACGTCGTCACTGAAGATACCTGTAGTCGTGATAAAACTTGCCACTTGGAAAAGCGCACTCCGGAAAGCACGCTCCAGGGCATAGTCCTGTTGGATGATGAGCACGCCCATGATGCTGAGGGTGGCCAGTGCTATTGTCGTGAGATAGAGTTTGAACTCGGAATCCTTGAAGAGGGATTTTAACCGTACCTTGAAGATACTAATATATAATAAGGTGAAGTTGATGCCAGCCAGCAACTCGAAAACGATGCAGATATAGTCGATCTGTGCAGAGTTGAACACGTTGGTGCCTTCGTTATGGATGGAGAAGCCCCCAGTGGCTGTTGTCGTCATGGCATAGTTGGCAGCTTCGTACCAGTTCATGCCTGCAGCCCAAAAGGACAGACCGCAGCCGAGGGTGAGTAGGAGATAGATAGACCAAATCCATTTGGCGGTCGTCGAGAGGCGTGGATGCATCTTTGTCTTGATGGGGCCTGTAGCCTCGGCGGCGAACACCTTCACGCTGCCGGTGACGAGTGAGGGCAGGATAGCAATGGTGAAGAAGACGATTCCCAGACCGCCTATCCACTGCATCAGCGAGCGCCAGAAGAGGATGCCGTGGGGAAGCCGCTCTACGTCGTCGAGAATGGTGGCACCTGTGGTGGTGAACCCGGAGATGGTCTCAAAGAAAGCATCTGTAAAGCTGCGGATACAGCCGTGGATGAGGAAGGGAAACATGCCGTAGAATGAGAAGATGACCCATACGGATGTCACGAGCAGAAAGGCGTCACGGCGGCTCAGCATGTTCTCGGCATGCCGCCCCACCATGAGAAAGAAGATGGCACTTGCGGTAGTCATCAGCATCGACACGAGAAAGGCCATCTGGTCGTCTTCATGCCAGGCGAGTGCTATCACTGCGCACCATGCCATGAAGAAAGCCTCGATGAACAGGAGTGACCCGATAATCTTGCTGATGATACGGAAGTTTACCATATCGAACTGTTTTTGAAATACTTGTCAAGCGACTGGAGCTTGGCTTCATGACAGAACACCATGACAGCGTCGCCTGCCTCGATACGTGAGTTTCCGTTGACGAGCATACCTACGCCGTTGCGCACCAGACCGCCGATGGTCACGCCAAAGGGTAGGCCAAGGTCCTTCACCGCGCGCTTGGTCACGCGGGAGTCGGGAGCCGCGGTAAACTCTGCCACCTCGGCATCGACGACCATCAGGGAGCGCAGGTTGTCAACGTCGGCATCAAGCATCATCTGGTAGATGTGACTGGCGGCAATGGTCTTCTTGTTGATGATGGTGCCGATGTCAAGACTCTCTGCCATAGTCACGTAGTCGAGGTTCTCAACGAGGGCCACGGTCTTGCGCACACCAAGTTTCTTGGCCGTAAGACAGGCCAGGATATTGGTCTCGGCTTTGTCTGTGAGGGCAACAAAGGCTTGTGTGTTGCGGATGCCTTCTTCTTCCAGCAGTCCGAGGTCGCGTCCGTCGCCGTGGATGATCATCGCCTCGTCGTTGTCGAGCAGCTCGTTCAGTTTTTCGCAACGTCGGCTGTTCTTCTCGATGATCTTCACGTTCATATAGTTTGGGATGGTAAGTGCGGCGCGCACGGCTATCTTTCCACCTCCCATGATGATGACGTTTTTGACGTCGGTATAGTGCTCCTTCCCCACGATCTTGCGGATGTAGGGGATATATTCCTTGGTGGTCATGATATAGACGAGGTCGTTGACGTGGAGCTCGTCCATACCACCGGGGATCAGTGTGTCGTCATTGCGCTTGATGGCTACGATATGGTAGGGGTCGTCAGGACCACAGAGATCGCGCAGGGGTTGGTTGAGTATCTCTGCACTCTCGCGCAGCTTGATGCCAAGCAGGATAAGCGCTCCGCCGTGTACGTCCCAACGCTGGCGAACCCACGATAGCTTCAGACCGTTGGTGATGTCGATGGCTGCCAGCACTTCGGGATAGATCAGTGAGTCGATCCCCAGCTCTTTGAAGAATGCCTGGTTGTCCGGTGAAAGGTATTCGTAGTTGTCGATGCGCGCCACGGTCTTCTTGGCACCGAGGGCGTGGGCGAGGATGCAGGCGTTGATGTTTGTGCTCTCCTCCGGTGTGACGCCTACGAAGAGGTCGGCATGCTGTACGCCAGCCTCCTTCAGGGCGAGGATGCTGGTGGGAGAGGCCTGATAGGTCATCACGTCGTATTCGCTGAGCGTACCGAGACGTTCTTCGTCGTTGTCGATCAGGATGCAGTCCTGATGCTCGCGCGACAGCAGTTTCGACAGGTGGGTTCCTACGGCGCCTGCACCGACAATCACTACCTTCATAGTGTCTTAATTGCTTTTATGATTCCTTCGGCATCGATGCCTACGATGTGCTGCAGCTCACCGACCGTTCCGTGTTCCACAAAACTGTCGGGCAGGCCCAGGCGTATCACCTTCGGCTGGTAGCCGTGATCATTCATCCATTCCAGTACGGCAGAGCCGAGCCCGCCTTTTTTCGCACCGTTCTCCACGGTGATGACGCGTGAGAACTTCTTGCCCACTTCCTCGAGGATGTCCTCGTCGATGGGCTTCAGAAAACGCATGTCATAATGGGCGATGCTTGTCTTGCCCTCCTGTTCCAGCCGTTCGATGGCCTCCGTCACATTGTTGCCTATCGGACCGATGCTGAGGATGGCGACATCGTCGCCGTCGTGCAGCTTGCGTCCTTTGCCGACGGGTACCTCCTCCAGCGGACAGCGCCAGTCCTTCAGCACACCGCCGCCACGGGGATACCGGATGACGAAGGGGCCCTTGTCGGGCAACTGTGCCGTGTACATCAGACGCCGCAGCTCGTGCTCGTCCATCGGCGACGAGATGGTGAGGTTGGGGATCGGACGCAGGGCGGTCAGGTCGAAGGCACCGTGGTGGGTGGCTCCGTCTTCACCGACGAGACCGGCTCGGTCGAAACAGAATACGACGTTCAGCTTCAGCAGGGCCACGTCGTGGATGATGTTGTCGAAGGCTCTCTGCGCAAAGGCGCTGTAGATATTGCAGAAGGGCAGCAGGCCGTCCTTGGCCATGCCACCGGAGAAGGTGACGGCATGACCTTCGGCGATACCTACGTCGAAGGTGCGTTCTGGCATCTCCTTCATCATGATGTTCATCGAACAGCCGGAAGGCATGGCTGGTGTCACGCCGACTATCTTCGGGTTCTGTCTGGCCAGTTCCAGAAGGGTATGGCCGAACACGTCCTGGTATTTCTGGGGCTTGTTGGGGTCGTTGTCCACCAGGCGCTCACCCGTATCCGGATTGAACTTGCCCGGGGCATGCCAGATGGTGACGTCCTTCTCTGCCGGTGCATAGCCGTGCCCTTTCTGCGTATGCAGATGGAGCAGCTTCGGCCCCTTCATCTCTTTCATCTGCTTGAGGATGCGCACCAGTTCTTTCACGTTATGACCGTCGAAGGGTCCGAAATAACGGATGTTCATGCCCTCAAAGATGTTCTGCTGATGCGAGATGGCACTCTTGATGGCGTTGGAGAGGCGGATGATGCCCTTCCGACGGTCCTCGTCGAGCATGCCCTTGCCGTGCAGCCAGCGCGAGGCCTTGAAGCGCAGGGCGTTGTAGGTCTCGTTGGTGCTCAGGTTCAGCAGGTATTGTTTCATGCCGCCCACGCTGCGGTCGATCGACATGTTGTTGTCGTTGAGGATGATCAGCAGGTCGTTGGGCGAGGAAGATACGTTGTTCAGTCCCTCAAAGGCCAGACCGCCGCTCATGGCACCGTCGCCGATGACGGCCACTACATGGCGGTCGTTGCCCTCCAGTTTGGCCGCCACGGCCATGCCGAGCGCTGCCGAGACGGAGTTGCTGGCATGTCCGCAGGCAAAAGTGTCGTATTCGCTCTCCGTCGGTGAGGGGAAGGGCTTGATACCACCCAGCTTGCGGTTTGTGCAGAACTGGTCTTTCCTCCCTGTCAGGATTTTGTGTCCGTAGGCCTGATGACCCACGTCCCAGACAATCCTGTCGTCAGGCGTGTTATAGACGTAATGCAGTGCAACTGTAATCTCGGCCACGCCAAGACTCGATGCCAGGTGCCCAGGGTTGACGGCAACTTCTTTGATGATGTCTTCACGGAGCTCTTGGCACAATTGTGGCAGCTCATCGACGGACAACTTGCGGAGATCTTCTGGGTATTGTATCTTATTGAGTAGTGTAAATTCTGACTTATCCACTATAATATCTTTTTATTTTGCTGCAAAGATATACATTTTTTATCAATATACAAAAAAAAACACTAAATTTGCATCGTAAAAGTGGAAATCGCTTTGATTTCTTTTTGCTAATAATGACTAAAACATTTGGTGGTTACATATTTTCTTCATATTTTTGCAAAGTCGAACATGAGCTTACTGCCTAAAATATGAAGTTTATCACATTGCCGACTTGCGAGTTGCGTCCATTGTCGTTCTATCTGGCGATGGAGGAGTACGTGGCGCGTCAGGTCGATGAGGCTGATGCTTTCTTCACGTGGCAGGTGGAACCGAGTGTAATCTTCGGACGTAACCAGGTGGCAGCCAACGAGGTGAACCTCGACTATTGCCGCGAGCATGGCATCAAGGTCTATCGCCGGAAAAGCGGGGGAGGCTGTGTCTATGCGGACATGGACAACCTGATGCTGTCGTACGTCACCGACGGCGACAACGTGGGCTTTGCCTTCAATAAGTTCGTCAACATGATCCTGCTGGTATTGCGCAAGGCTGGCGTGGCAGCCACGGGCACCAGTCATAACGACATCATGATTGGCGACAGGAAGGTCTGCGGCACGGCCTGCTACCATCTCGCCGGACGGAGTGTTGTCCACTCCACGATGCTCTACGACACAGACATGGCGCACATGATGCATGCCATCACGCCGGACAGGGAAAAGCTGCAGACAAAGGGCATCGAGAGCGTGCGCCAGCGTATCACGCTGCTGAAGGACCACACCTCACTGAGCCTGGCACAGTTGAAGGCGCTCATCAGGGAGACACTCTGCACGGGTGAGCGGATGCTGACACCTGATGATGTTGTGGACATCCAGCGGCTGGAGCAGACCTATCTCGACCGACAATTTATCAACTTATCACAACAATAGTCTATGGCAATTAAACAAGAATTAGAAAAAAAAGAGAAACGCACGTGCTTGTACGACAAGCATATTTCCCTCGGAGCCACGATGGTGACCTTCGGTGGGTTCGACATGCCCCTGCTATACCAGAACGCAGGAATCGCAGCGGAGCACATGGCAGTACGCCAGCACGCCGGTCTCTTCGATGTGTCCCACATGGGGGAAGTGACGGTCAAAGGTAAGGATGCTGAACGCTATGTGCAGCATATCTTCACCAACGACATCGCTGGAGCGCCCGTGGGAAAGATCTATTACGGCATGATGTGCTATGAGAACGGTGGAACCGTCGATGACCTGCTGGTCTATAAGATGGGTGACAACGACTTCTTCCTCGTCATCAATGCCGCCAATATCGACAAGGACTGGGCCTGGATGCAGGAGCATGCCGATGGTTTCGACATCGAACTCGAGAACCGCAGCGACTTCTACGGCCAGATAGCCTTGCAGGGGCCGGAGTCGGAGGATATCATGGAGCGTGTGCTCGCACTGCCCTGCAAGGAGCTGTCGTTCTACACCTGCAAAACTATCCTCTCTCCTCTAAACATCATCGTCTCCCGCACGGGCTATACAGGCGAAGACGGTTTCGAGGTGTATGGCTCCCACGATTTCATCCGTGAGTGCTGGGACAAGCTGATAGCTGCCGGTGTACAGGCCTGTGGACTCGGCTGTCGCGACACCCTTCGCTTCGAGGTGGGACTGCCGCTCTATGGCGATGAACTCTCAGAGGATATCACGCCGATCATGGCCGGCTTGGGTATGTTCGTGAAACTCGATAAGGCTGAGTTCATCGGCAAGGAGGCTTTGGCCCGACAGAAGACTGAAGGACCGGCCAGGAAGCTCGTCGGTATCGAACTCGCCGACAAGGCCATCCCCCGTCATGGCTATACGGTCCTCAACATGGAAGGTGAACCCATCGGTGAGGTGACCACGGGCTATCACACTCTTTCCACCGATAAGAGTGTCTGCATGGCACTCGTCGATGCCCAGTATGCGAAGCTCGATACGGCGGTGCAGATCCAGATCCGCAAGAAGGTTTTCCCCGGAAAGGTTGTGAAGAAGCAGTTCTATAGCAAGAGCTATAAAAGGTAAAACGATTAAAAAGTAAATAAAAGTAATAAAACTATGGCAAAAGTAATTGAAGGACTCTACTACTCGGAGTCGCACGAATACATCAGAGTAGAAGGTGACTATGGTTTCATCGGTATCACGGACTATGCACAGGCCGCCCTGGGGGCTGTGGTCTATGTCGATATGCCGGAGGTGGACGACGAGGTCGAGGCTGGTGAGGAGTTTGGTGCCGTGGAGAGCACAAAGGCTGCTTCCGAACTCATGTCTCCCGTCAGCGGAACGGTCGTCGAGGTGAACGAGGCACTGGAGGACCAGCCCGAACTGGTCAACGAGGATGCCTACGCGAACTGGATTATCAAGGTCGAGCTCTCCGACAAGTCGGAACTCGACAGTCTGATGGACGCTGCCGCTTACGAGAAGTTCTGTGAGAAGTAAAATGAATGGTTTATAGTTTAAAGTTTATAGTTTATAGATGATTAGTTCTATAGGCAGAGATTTACACTATCGCCAGAATGGCTTGCCAGGTTATCATCTATAAACTATAAACAATAAACTATAAACAATAAACAATAAACAAGAAAGCCGATTATGAACTACAAATATTTCCCGCATACGGAGGATGATCTGCAGGCGATGCTCGAGAAGGTGGGCGTGAAGTCGCTTGATGACCTCTATGCCCAGATTCCCGACGGCATCCGCTTCAAGGGCGACTACGATCTCCCTTCGGAGATGAGCGAACTCGAGGTGCGCCAGCTCTTCGAGCGTCTCGGCTCACAAAACAAACAACTGACCTGCTTTGCTGGCATGGGCGTTTATGACCACTATACGCCTTCCGTCATTCCCAGTCTGCTTCAGCGCTCTGAGTTCCTGACGTCCTATACCCCGTATCAGGCAGAGATCTCGCAGGGCACGCTTCACTATATCTTTGAGTACCAGTCGATGATGGCCGAGCTGACGGGCATGGACGTGTCAAATGCCTCGATGTACGACGGCACGACGGCTGCCGCCGAGGCGATGATGATGGCCGTGGCTGCCGGTAAGAAGGTGAACAAGCTGCTGGTGTCGGGTACCATCGACCCGAAGACCTATGCCGTGATGGCCAACTATGCGCTCCATCAGGGCATCACCATCGAGATGGCTGATGCGAAGGACGGTGTCACCGACTTCGGCGACGTGAAGGCGCGGCTTGCCAAGGGTGGCTATGCCGGCGTGTTCGTCCAGCAGCCCAATGTCTATGGCATCGTAGAGGATTTCACGGGCTTTGCCGAGGCCTGTCATGAGCAGAAGGCACTCTTCATCATCGACAGTGTGGCTGCCGACCTCGCCCTGCTGAAGACACCGGGCGAGTGGGGAGCCGACATCGCCGTGGGCGACGCGCAGAGCCTGGGCATCCCCATGTCGTTCGGCGGTCCTTACGTCGGCTACATGTGCTGCACGGAGAAGCTCATCCGCAAGATGCCGGGCCGTATCGTCGGTATGACTAAGGACACGCGCGGACAGCGTGCCTTCGTACTTACCCTGCAGGCCCGCGAACAGCATATCCGTCGTCAGAAGGCCACGTCGAACATCTGCTCCAACCAGTCGTTGATGGCGCTCTGGGTCACGGTCTATATGGCGCTTATGGGGCGCCAGGGTCTGAAGGAGGCTGCAGAGCGGTCTTATGCCGGGGCGCACTATCTCTGCGACGAGCTGCTCAAGACCGGCCACTTCTCGCTGGCCTACGACAAGCCTTTCTTCAATGAGTTCTATGTGAAGTACGACGGTGATGCCGAGGCGCTGAGTCAGCGCTTCACCGTGGCGGGATTCCTCGGTGGCGTCACGTTCGAAGAGGGATTCCTCTTTGCCGTCACCGAGAAGCGTACCAAGGAAGAAATTGATAACCTCGTAAAGATAGCTGCCTTATGAACAACCGACTATACGGAAACCTGATTTTCGAACTCTCTAAGGAGGGACGCAAGGGCTACAGCCTGCCGAAAAACAACTTCGGCGACTACCAGCTGCCCGCAGAGCTGCGCCGCAAGGAGGATGCCGCCCTGCCCGAGTGTGATGAGCTGACGGTGGTGCGCCACTATACCAATCTCTCTAACAACAACTTCGGTGTCGATACCGGCTTCTATCCGCTGGGGTCGTGTACCATGAAGTATAATCCCAAAATCAACGAGGAGGTGGCTGCCCTGCCGCAGTTCCAGAACCTGCATCCCCTGCAGCCGACAGAGACCGTGCGCGGGGCCGAGGCTGTGGTCACGCTGCTGGAGCGCTCGCTTTGTGCGCTTACGGGCATGGCTCACTTCACCTTTAAGCCATACGCCGGCGCCCATGGTGAACTGACGGGGCTGATGACCATCGACAACTACCACCGTTCGCGGGGCGATATGCAGCGCCGGAAGGTTGTCGTGCCCGACAGTGCGCACGGCACGAATCCTGCCTCGGCGGCTGTCTGCGGCCTGGAGATCCTTGAGGTGAAGTCCGATGTAAACGGGCTAGTTGATCTGGATGACCTAGAACGCCTGGTATCCCTAGAAGGTCCTAACATCGCCGCGATGATGATGACCAATCCCAACACCCTCGGGCTCTTCGAGGAGCATATCCCGGAGATTGCGAAGCTGATCCACGACTGTGGCGGACTGATGTATTACGACGGTGCCAACCTCAACCCGATGCTCGGGGCTTGTCGCCCGGGCGACATGGGCTTTGATGTGATGCATATCAACCTCCACAAGACGTTCTCCACGCCTCATGGCGGTGGCGGTCCTGGTGCTGGTCCCGTCGGCGTGCGCGAGGGACTGCAGGAGTTCTTCCCGCTGGTGTCGCCCTATCATGGCAACTTCGCCGTGCTCATGCGGGCCTATGCCTATATCCTCTCCCTCGGCCGTGAGCATGTCAGGGAGGTAGGACCACTGGCTACGCTCAATGCCAACTATATCAAAGAGTCGCTGAAGGATGTCTTTGAATTGCCCATCGACGGTCTTTGCTGCCATGAGTTCGTCTTTGACGGACTGAAGGACAAAAGCACTGGTGTCACCACGATGGATGTGGCCAAGCGCCTGCTCGACTACGGCTATCATGCACCTACCATCTACTTCCCGCTGCTCTTCCACGAGTCGCTGATGATTGAGCCGACGGAGAACGAGTCGCGTGAGACGCTCGACGGCTTCATTGCCGTGATGCGCCAGATAGCCGAGGAGGCGAAGACCGATCCCGAACTGGTGAAGTCGGCACCCCACACGACCCCCATCGGACGTGTCGATGACGTGCTTGCTGCCAAACACCCGATTACCACTTACAGACAACTGCTCAATGACAACAAATGATCTGATTATCGTCGGCGCAGGCCCTGCTGGTTACCGCGCCGCTGAATATGCCGCCAGGCAGGGCCTGAAGGTCACGGTCTTCGAGGAAGGCGAGGTGGGCGGCACGTGCCTCAATGTGGGGTGCATCCCCACCAAGACCTATGTCCATGCCGCGACCTTCGACGAGGCCCGCAGCCGCATGGCGCAGGTGGTGCCCCAGCTCCGCCAGGGGGTCGAGGCCATCCTCGCCCATCCCAATATCACCCTTGTGCGTGGCCGTAGAGCCATTACCAACGCCTATAGAGACGGCACCGACGCCAATTCCGATTTTGTCAGAGACCATATGGTTACCCCCTGTGTCTCCGTCCCCAATATCATCATCGCCACCGGCTCCGAGACGAAGTGGCTGCCCATCGAGGGTGCCAGGACCGATCCCCGTGTCGTCGATTCCACGGGACTGCTCCAACTCGAACGGCTGCCCCGTCGCCTCGTCATCATCGGTGCCGGGGTCATCGGTATGGAGTTTGCCTCCGTCTTCAGCCGTTTCGGTTCCGAGGTCACGGTCATCGAGTACCTGAAGGAGTGTCTGCCGGCGCTTGATAGCGACATCGCCAAGCGCCTGCGCAAGCAGATGGAAAGGCACATCACATTCCACATGCAGTGTGCGGTGAAGAAAATTGCCGATGGTGAGGTGGTTTTCGAGACCAGGAAGGGAGAGACGCAGAGCGTCGAGGCCGATGTCGTGCTGATGGCTACGGGCCGCAAACCCCGTACGGAGGGACTGGCTCTGGAGACGTTCGGCATCACGCTCGCCCCCAACGGTGCCATCCCCGTCGATGACAACTTCCAGACGGAGGTGAAGGGAATCTACGCCATCGGCGACTGCAATGGCCGTCAGATGCTCGCCCATGCCGCTGAGATGCAGGCCGTGAGGGCCGTCAACCATATCCTGGGAAAGACGGACGGCATCCGCTTCGACATCATGCCTGCCGCCATCTTCACCGAGCCCGAGGCAGCCTGTGTCGGACCGACAGAAGAACAGTTGAAGGCTGCCGGTACGCCCTATGTCTGCAAGAAATCGTTCTGGCGGGCCAACGGCAAGGCCCTTGCGATGGGCGAGACCGAGGGCATGCTCAAGCTCTTTGCCTCGGCTGACGACGGCACCCTCCTCGGCTGTCATGCCTATGGTGCCCATGCTGCCGACATCGTGCAGGAGGTGAGCGTGCTGATGTGCAAACACACCACGCTCGGCGAACTCGCTGACATGGTGCACATCCATCCGACCCTCTCGGAAATCCTTAAGTCTGCCGCTGAAGTTTAGTTAGTGGCAGACTTCTCCAAATTTTCAGGACAATATTTTAGTTTACGGGGGTGTGCCAGAAACTGTCACACCCCCGAATCCGCCTAGTCGCCCTCGCCCGGCGTGGTTGATGGATTGCCGCCGCCTTGCTGGCTCGTGTCAGTGCCCGTCGAAGAGCCGCTGCCGCCGCCCTCGTTCTCGCCGGTGTCGTCGCCGGTGTCGGGATCCTCGACCACACCGTCGTCGGTCGAGGTGACGCGCTTCACGATGTTGCCGTCACGGTCGTAACAGGTGATTACGATGGCCGTGTCCTTCAGCTCCTGCCTCAGGTCGGTCGATGGCGTGAACACGATGCGGCGCGTGCGGATCAGGCTCGACTTCACGTCGTTCACGTCGGCCACGGCCTTGGCAGACAGGCCGAAGCGCATCGTGCCCAGACCGGGCAGCGCCACGGAGTGACCCTCTGTCGCCCACGCCTTGATCACCGACCCTGCCGCGTCCCAGCAGGCCTGCATCACACCCTGGCTCACGCCGCTGCGCAGAGCCGCCTCGCGGATCACTTTCTCCGCTGCCAGCGCCGAATAGAGATCGGGCTGCATCACGTAGCGATAGAACTCGCTATCGCCGAGTTTGAGCTTACGCTCCTTAGCTTTGATCTTGATAGACATAGCTTTAAAATGTTTTCATGATATTAAACTATCTTGCCAGCAGCTCCTCCGGGTGCATGGCTCCCGCTTGTAAATCAACTCCTTGATTTCAGTTACAAAGATACAAAAATATTTTGAATTGTGCAAGTTTTTTCGCAATTATTTTCGGTGTATTCTAGTATTATCAAGACTGGGCTCCGGCATTTTTTTGAACCCACTCAAAAAAGTTTTAGACGCCAGTCTGGAATTTCTGTAATTCAGTTAAGTTTGTTACACATTGAGGATACCTTGGGTTGTGTAGCAATGGTGTGGCAATAGTGTAACAAAGTGTAAAATGTAGATAATCAATGCTTTATGGTCGAAGTTACTGTCTCTGTTACACTGTTACACTAAAAATGTAAAAAGTCAAAGGGCAAGAATAAATAAAGTAAGGAAGGCGGTGAGGAATGGGAAGATGTGTAACACTTGTGTATATGTCACAGGAAGGCCCGCTCCCGGGTGTTGAGAGCCGGGGACGGGCCTTGGGAAAAGAGAGAACGGGTCAGAATGGAGCATCGTCTTGCCCTTCGTCGCTATTGCCAGTCTCAAAGACGAGTCCAGTCTGTACGGGCTCGGTTTTTATTGCTTCTGCAGCAGCCTTGGCAGTGAGCACGTAGTAGTACGATTTCTGCTGGCCGTTTTCGTCGCGTCTGATCAACCGCTCGCCGTCCTTCTGCTTGTGGGTGACGCTGGCGGGGTTCAGGCAGCTGAGGTGGTCGGCCAGCTGGCAGTAGGCGTTCAGATGCTGCGTCATCTTCCTGGGTGCCCAGCCGAACTTGGTCTCCTGGTTGAAGTCGGCCAGCACGGTCTCGGCCTTCAGCTCGCAGTCCAGATGGCCGCTGTCCTCGGCGAAGTACTCGCTGGCCCACTGGCGGAAGTCCTTGCCCACGGCAGCCATCTGCTCGCGGCGCTCGATGCGGCTCAGCGGCGGCATGATGCGGCGCTCGCCGGGCTTCAGCGAAAGGTAGAAGCGCACGCACTGCGTCATCAGTGCCAGGTCGAACTGCCAGTCGGGCTCGCTGTACTCCGTGCCCATGAGGTTCTGTCCGAAGTCGTCGCGGATGGTGCGCGTCTCGCGGTAGTCGTTCAGCGGTGTCTTCACGTGGTAGTAGTCCGAGAAGGGCTGCGGCCAGATGCGTCCCTCGGTCGAAGGGTCGTGGCGCGTGAGGGTGAAGTTGGTGGCCAGTACGAACTTCGGGCTCTGGCTGAAGGGGATGACGAACGAGTGTCGGTTCTTCTCCTCCACGCGCATGTCGCCTGTCACCATGCCATACACGAAGTTGTAATTGAACTTGAGCGGGCACTCGTCGATGAACACCAGCGAGGTGTCTCTCGTCACGCCGTCGAAGATGAAGCGCGGGTCGCGGAACGACGTGTTGCCGGCATCGATCTTGAACGTCTTGACCATCTTCGAAGCCGCGCTGATGTAGAACGACTTGCCGCTTCGGCCGTTGCACTCCTCGACGCTCTCGGCCATTGTGCTGTCCATGCAGATGGTGGCCCAGGCCTCCGACTCCGACTTGTTGCTGGTGAGCTGATAGCCGAAGTTGGCCAGTCGGCTGGCCAGTGCGAGGTGCTCCTCGGCCTGTTCCTCGTCGGAGAGCGGCAGCCCACCCTCATCAGCCTTGCGCCAGTGGAGGCGGCAGGTGTTGACGAGGAAACGGAGCAGGTTGCAGCGTTCGGCACCTTCGGCCAGCTGCACGCAGTAGCGGCCCTCGTCGTCGGTGCCGACGGTAAACATGTCGGCCATCTGGCGGTAGTCGTGCCCGATGATGCTGTCGGCCCAGACGTAGTGGTCGGCAGGGTCGGTGTAGCGGTGGGTCGTGATGCCCTCGGCAGTCACCTTCACCCAGCAGTTGCGGAAATGGAAGTACTGGCAGTCGGGCGTGCCCTTGCTGAAGTCGAGGTCGTCGCGCTCGCGCAGGGTGCTCGCGTTGGCGCTGGGCAGGTCGCGGCTGCGCAGCACCTTGTCCTGCAGGGCCTTGGGCAGTCCGTGCCGCTCCATCCACTGTTTCAAGAAGCTGCTGATGGCCTTGGCTGTGACCTTGGTGACGATGATGCCCTCGATGCGGATATAGACCGGCTCCTGGCGTGACTCATCCTTGAGGGTGAAGAAGCCGTTCAGCTCCAGGAAGTAGTTGAGCGAGGTGAGCGACAGCGCGTATTCCTTCCGTCCGCTCTTTGTATCCTGCTCTGTCCAGAACTGGGCACTGACGGCACGGCTGACGAGCATGTCCATCTCGCGTTTCGACGGGTGCAGGTGTCGGTAGTCGCGCAGGTCCTTCCGCTGGCGCCCGCGGTTGTCGTGCAGCCCGCCCATGTCCTGCGGCGTGAGCCAGGCAGTGTGGATGCCGAGGATGTCGAGAGCCAGCCGACGGCCGCATCGGATGCCGGTGTCGTCGATGTCGGGGATATTGACCAGTCGGCGGCAGTACTTCATCAGCAGCCAGTAGTCGGCCTCTGAGAGTCCCTTCACCTCGCTGTCAAGCCACACGGCCTGATAGCCTGCCGCCAGGGCGCTGACGGCATCGGAGCCGCCGCTGACGAGCAGCAGCACGTCGAGCTTCTCCTCGCCGCGCTCCTCGAACGCCTTGCGCAGCGCCTGCATACCATATATGTAGTTGCGCTCACGAGGCTTCTGCCCGGCAATGAGAAAACGGTGGGCCTTGTCGTAGTTGCGAGGCTCATAGACCTTGTGGAACGCCTGCTGGCGGCCCTGCTCGTCGGTGTAGTCGCAGCGCTGGGCGAAGATAGGGTAGGCGGGTGTGGGGCGGCGCACATAGACCTTGTCGCCCTTGGGGATGCGCACCTCGCCGACGGCACTCCAGCCGTAGGCCGCGAGGTGCTCTGGCTTCACGCCATCGACCCAACAGCTGAGGTCGATGCCGCCGAAACCCTCCAGTAGCGTCACGCTGGGCAGCGTGCCTACTTCCTCGGACCGTGCCGCACGCACCTCCGTGTCGGGCTTGTTGGCACTCTGCCTGAGCACCTCCTGCACGCCGTACTGCTCGGCCAGTTCCTCCACGGCCATGCGGAAATTACTCTGACCGCGCAGGTACATGTAGAGGTCGATCGGCGAGAAGTAGCCGCCGCCTTCGCCCATGCCGTAGTCCTTCACGTGCCAGCAGTCGCCGCTGTCCTTGGGCGGATAGACGTGTGCCGACGGCGTGTGCTCGTCGGGACGGAGGCGGAAGGCCTTCTTCTGGTTAATCACTGCATCATCCACTGCTGGGAGCAGTTCGCGGATGATGTCGAGTCCGGCGCCCGTAGCGTCATAGACTCTCTGTAAGAGATCATCTCTTTTCATGTTGTCAGGCATCCCGGGATATGGTTTGCCCGTTCTGCCTGACTTTATAAAACTATGTCAGAATTTACTAAGGTCGGTTGTGCCGCCACTTTAAAAACGGCAAGAATTCGGAAAGCTCTTGTCTCTCCCAGAATTTTGCGTAAAGAAAAAAATAAAAAAAAAGTTACTGAGTTGTAGATTGCTTAGTAACTTTAGGTATATTGATGGAGATTTCATCAGAGTGTGTTGACAATATCATCGATGACGGGCTCGTCGCGTTTTCGCTTTGTTTCGCTGCTGATGTTGGGCATAGCCTGACCATTATACTTGAACCTGCAAGAAACAACATACCAATGGGTGTAGGCCGCTTCTTCCGGAAAAACTGTCAGTAACTTGCTTTCCATTAGTTTGACGATAATAAACTTTAGTATGCTCTTTTTGCCTATCCAATCTATCGTTGCAGCAGTATTTCGTCCACCAAATACGGCAAGCAGGTGCTTTAGGTCTGTATTTTCTGGTATCTGTTTATACTTTATGAGTTTCGCATGGAATTCTGTCAAGCATTTGTTGCGATCTTGTTCATCGTTATTGATATAATTGAAAGAGCAGGTGGTAATTTTGGGGTTCTTGCCAATATTGGGTTTAGGGCGGAGCGGCTCTAAATATACGATAGGATCGGCAATCCATCCCACGTAAGAAGCATAGAAAGAATCTATATCCTGCAAGTCTGACAAGTCACAGGCATATTGATATCTCTGTTGTATCTCCAAATAGCAACAAACGAGTGATGCAATCATGTAGTGGAGTATGACAAGATATTCCTTCTCACAGCGCTTGTCATTGAAGTCGGTCAGGCCATCTGCAGTTACCGTCAGTTCATGACATTTGCTTACGGCATCAGCAATGAGTGTGGTTACGGCCTCCCGCGTCAATTTCTGCAGATAGGCGATCGTATATTCACTCTGGTCATTGTCGATGATGTTGAAGGCCTGCCGTAGGTGATCTGCCACTGCGTTATCAATCAGTCGGCAATAGTAGCGCACACGATAAGTAAACAGCAAATAGCCCTCATAGTTGAGGCGGTAAACTATTCCAGCAGGCATCGGTATCTCGGGCATTTTCGATAGCAACTCGCGATAACTGCTGTCAGGACGATTGTTAGAATCAGTCCAGGGCTGCAAGTGCTTATTAAGAATAGCATCTATGCCTTCAAGTTTAAAAGTATTGATGTTCATCGGCAGAATATATTAGAGAAACCAGAGACATCCCTTCTCGGGATAGACAGTCGGATTATCAAAGTGGGGCATTATCTCTGCTATCATCTCAGGGTATTTAATCGTGACGGGTAGGCCCTGCAGACGTACTGATCGCCAATAGATGCGACTGAACTGATAGACCTGACTGATGAGCAACTCTACAGTGGGCGTGTCGATGTCAGAACCATTACCTCCAAACCGACTAATTGTTAGCTTTACAGGAAAAGGAAATCCGTCGGTAGCCCGGAAACGATCATCGCCGTAGCGGGTATTGTTGCAAAGCAGATAGCGGTAGCCCTCTCGGACACGGCCCAGATTAGCCCAAGTGCCACTCATCGGCATAAGGCTTTGGTGAGTTCCGTTTTTATCGCTGTATGTGCTCTGGCTGTCAAAGAGTACCAAGTCTTCCGACTCAGTCTTGTTAATACTCACCACATAAACGGGAATGTTGAGATTTAGAGAGGCGAGCATATCCATTATCTTACTGGCCTCCTTCTTCATACTCAACTTTTTGTAGTAGTGGATGATGAGCCTTTCTGGACGATTATTGACAGAAGTATAGCGTATGATGTTCAATCTGATTTTTCCTACAAGTTCGCGGAACTGTGAGGTGCGGAAGTAATCGTAGTCACAGAGCACTCCTGTGTTGTCGAACGAGAAAGCCGCACCAATAAACTGCTCTCCAGATGTCTTGAAGGCACCAATACCAATGACCAGTTCCTTGCGCATTGTCTCATCGAGCAACCATGGTGAGCCACCTGTCTTGGCGCAGATGGCTACGCCCATGTTTTGTAGGGTATAGATGAAATTCTTGTAGCGACTGTCTTTTTCGCGGTTGATGGCGCTTATCATATTGAGAGCATCAATATATTGCGTCATAATGCCATGCTTGATGAACAGCTCCTTGATCTTATAGTAGCACTCTCCAGCACTTTTGCTGCTTGCATACTTATGGATAGGCGATAAGTAAATACCCACATATTTGACGTTGTTGTCAAGGTTGTTGTATGCCGGTTGCTTTGTTGCGTTAATAATCTCTGGGAGTGGGTTCTCTGAATTTTTGAAGCAAATATGAAGAGCTTTATCTGCATAGCTGACCGACGTTCCGATATATCTCTCCAGTCGCTTTCGCTTAGCCTCGTCCTGGTCTTGATAGTTGCCGTTTCGGAAGTAGCCAAGTAGCCTTGCGGCGTAATCTTTGTCTTCTTCCTGATAAATGGCAATCAGGCGAACTTCTACATAGGGGCAGTTGTGTGCAGGGCCGGCATTGATACCGTCCTGTGGGCGGTTGTTCTTGAATTGACCTCCGAAGCGTAGCATTCGCTTTGTTACATCTACTTGTCCTCTATGACAGTCGGCTACAGAGGTGAATGTTGCAGACAAACTGTTGAAGACTTTTTTGATGTGCAAATCATTAATCAAGTATTTGTCCTTGAAATACGTTATTTTCTCAAGATACTTTACGTATTTACTAGTCCGGTCGCATCCACCAGTTGTAGTGTCGATACCTAAAACATGTTTCATCTCACGATTCAACACAGGCAAGGTATCAGAAGCATCATAAGGAATGTTCTTTTCATGTAGCCTTTGCAGATTTGCTATGCGGCGGTCGTATGGTGTCTTGTCTTCTCGTCTTTTGCGAATCATCACTTTGTTAACCATTGATGCAGTAAGTGTCTGACCTTGCTCTGTGAATGGGCTTGCGCTTACATCACTCAATCCACTGATTGGCACACCCAAAATGCAGGCAGGACGATCGTTGGCAATGAGCAGATAGGGATGTTTGTTAGCTGCATCAAATCGTACTTTTAGTGTGAAACGATCCAATGTCCACAATTTGACTTTCTTTCCCAAATAAGTTATTGTCTGAAAGGGTGCCGAAGGGTTGAACTCCCACACTTGTAGGTCGCGGGTAATACCCGACTGCGTGAACAATAGGTTCTCGTGTTTGGATAGTAATTGCTTCAGTTTTTGATTGTAATACCGCTTTACGTAGTCTTCGTTGTCAGGGTCGTTGAAATCTATTGCCACAGGTTTGAATCCACTGCATTGTTTGTCGTAAGTGGTAAATAGTTTTAATTGCGCACCAAAGCCCTCAAACAATGGTAAGGCTTTGACCTCTTTTGGAATAAGATTTATAGACTTGAGCACATCACTTTTCTTCTCCTCGTCATCTTGTGTAGAGAAGTAACATGCAACAGGCTCTTTAGGATAGTAGAAAGAAAGGCTGTTGACAAATAACTGTATATTGTTCATAAAAACATAGATTATTGTGATTAATACCTCAAAAACTGTGCCAAGAGCCTACTTGTCAGTCTTACTTGCTCAATGCTGACAAAATAGCACACTTTTTCTATATTTCAGTTATTTCTCCGTTTTTTTGAAGAATTTCCAGTTTAAAGGCAGCGTTTTTCCAATTTATTTCGTAATTTTGTACCCTGAACACCGCAAGGGCATGAGGTTGGATGGAGGTTGGGCTCCATTTCACGCTTGCAGCAAGCCGTAGCGACGGGGCGGTGCGACTTTCGTGGGTAAATAACTTTAGCGTTGGCTATTATTCAAGATGTTCCGAAACTTGCAGGTAGAAAGAACATACAACGATATAATGGACGCGCCTACTGTCATAGTGGGCGTTTTTCCGTTTTCGTTGTATAGGTTTCCTGCAAGTACCTGGAACATCAAACGGGGATTCGTCCACGTTTCGTGTCTTTACGGGTGCTTGCAGGAATCGTTTTGTTTGGTGGCGCGACGCATTATAAAACTATAATGCTACATGGCTAAATCATTGATTGAAGAACTGCCCCGCATCGTGAGCGAGGGTCGGCGTGAGGCTGCTCAGATACTGGAGCGGCTGAGTAGTGGTACGCAAATTGGTTTGCAAACCAACGAACTGGTGCTGCCGAGTAAGGACGTGAGCGGACTGTTCAAGGGCAGTTCGCCTCAGATACCCAATGCCTTCAACTTGGCGGGAGGCAATGGTGAGTGGATGAACCGCCTCATTTATGGTGACAATCTCTTAGCGATGCAGGCCCTGCTGGCTGGCGATGCCCAAACAGGGTTGCCCTCTCTTCGTGGAAAAGTCGATTTGATATATATTGATCCGCCGTTTGATTCGAAGGCTGACTATAGGACAAAGATTTCTCTGCCAGGAACAGATATTCAGCAGAAGCCGACGGTTATCGAGCAATTTGCGTATGCGGATACTTGGGAAGAAGGTACGATTTCCTACTTGAAGATGATTTATCCACGATTGGCATTAATGAAAGAACTGATGTCTGAAAGAGGAAGCATTTATGTGCATATTGATTGGCATGTAGGTCCTTATGTTAAGCTACTTCTTGACGAGATATTTGGTAAAGAAAACTTTTCAAGTGAAATCATCTGGAAAAGGACAACATCACATGCACAAAGGCAAAGTTTTGGCATCATTCACGACACCATATACTTCTACAGAAAGAATTTTGCAGAATACAAATGGAATGCTCAATACCTTCCTCATTCAGAAGAACACATTAATAAATACTATTCAAATGTAGATAGCGATGGAAGAAGATACGCCTTAGATAATTTAACAGCACCAGGCGAAGGTCCATCACGTATTTTTTGGGGTAAAGAGTTGACTCCACCTCCAGGAACTCATTGGAGGTATTCACAAGAAAATATCGACAAGTTATGTGAAGACGGCCTTATAGTCATGACAAGTAATAATCGACCAAGATTTAAAAGATATTTAGATAGTCTACAAGGGAGTATTATAGGAGGGCTATGGGATGATATTCCTCCTGTAAATTCTCAGGCGAAAGAAAGAATAGACTATGCAACCCAAAAGCCCGAAGCCCTTCTTGAACGCATCATCAAAGCCTCTTCCAACGAAGGCGACCTCGTTTGTGATTTCTTCGGCGGCAGCGGCACAACGGCAGCAGTTGCCGAGCGATTGGGCAGACGCTGGATAACCTGCGACATCGGCAAGCCGGCCTCGTTGGTGATGCGCAAGCGATTCATTGACCAAGAGGTGAAGCCTTTCCTCTATCAGAGTATTGGCGATTATCAGAAGGAGGCTTTCCGCAACAACAAGCGCTATAAACATGTGGGAGATTTGAGCCAAGTGGTGCTGGGACTGTATGGTGCGCTGCCCTTCACCCCAGAGCAGACGAACGACCGTAACTTCGGATATATAAAAGGAACGCGCACGTTAGTGATGGTGGACTCGCCCAACCGACTGACAACAGCCGCTACGATTCGTCGCGCTGTCGAGGCTAAGGCCAGTCTGTTGGGTGGTGACTGGGAAAAGGTTGTGGTGCTTGGTTGGAACTTCGCTTTCGATATCTCGTCAGCCATCCAGAAGTACCAGGAATCAAAGGTGGAGGTGCTTGTGATACCACCAGACCTGCTGGATAAACTGGCCAAGAAGGGCTATAAGAAACTGATTGACGACAAGTCGGTACGCTTCTCATCGCTGCAATACTTAGTGGCAAAGCCGCTGGTAGTGAAGCAGCAGGGCGAGCAGGACGAGATAGACGTGGAACTGGAGAACTACGTGCTGCTATCGCCTGACAACATCCCGTTGGACGATAAGGACAAGGAGAAACTGCAACAAGTGTTAGAGCGCGACCCGCTCAGTCTGATAGAATACTGGAGCATCGACCCTGACTACGACGGCGTGACGTTCCGCTCTACGTGGCAGGACTATCGTGAGAATGTGGATAATGACAACGATCCGCTACATTGTGTCTATAAGACGCGGCTGAGAGTAGCGCATAAGGATCAACGGCGGGTGTGCATCAAGGCCGTAGATGTGTTTGGTTTTGAAAGTCAGGTAGTAGAGAGCGTATGAAAACAAATGGAATGAATGCCTCGCTGGAACTGGCCAAGCGGCTGAGCGAGACGGTGAATGCGGCATGGGAGAGTGGAGAACTGATAGATCAGGTGACTCCCACGACACAGGAATTGCTGAAGTTTTGGTTCTCGGAGGAATATTGTTCGCTGCGTCATCGTAACTTCCATGCCGGGCAGCGGCAGGCTATCCTCAACATCGTGTATCTGCATGAGGTAATGGGCGTGAGCAATGTGATGGAATACTATGAGCAACTGACGCCCGACCTAATGCCCATTGTGGATATCGGCACCCTGGGGCAGAAGAAATATCAGATGCCCAAGTATGCCGTAAAGATGGCCACGGGTACGGGTAAGACGTGGGTGATGCATGCCCTGCTGCTGTGGCAGATGCTGAACGCAAGACATGAGGAGGTTAGGTCTGGGCGATTCACGAAGAACTTCCTGATCGTGGCACCGGGCTTGATAGTCTATGACCGCCTGCTGGATGCCTTCTGCGGACGGATGCAAAGAGAGAAAGAGGAACGGGATATTGAGACGAACGACTTCTATCTGAATCAGGAAGTCTTCATTCCTGTACACTACCGGCAGGAAGTTTTCTCGTTTATCCAGAACAATGTGGTGACGAAGGAAGAGGGCATCGGACGCAAGACGACGGGCGACGGACTGATAGCCCTGACGAACTGGCATCTATTTGAAAACCAGATGAACGAGGAATCAGCAGAACCACAGCAGATGGATGTGCCAGGCATCATCAACGAACTGTTGCCCATCCGTCCGGGCAAGGCGGCAGGCAACGACTTGGGGATGCTCGACCGTCGCTATCTGCGAGGCTCGGAACTGGAATACTTGGCAGGACTCGATGACATCATGGTGATCAACGATGAGGCCCACCATATACATGAGTTGAAGAGAAATGGCGAGATTGAGGAAGTGGAATGGCAGAAGGGCCTGAATGCGATAGCCGAGAAGAAAGGCGAACGATTCTTCCAGATAGACTTCTCGGCCACGCCCTACGACCAGCGAGGCTCTGGCAAGAAGGTGCAGAAGTGCTTTTTCCCCCATATCATCGTCGACTTCGACTTGGCAACGGCCATGCGCAAGGGCCTGGTTAAGACGCTCCTGCTCGACCGCCGCCAGGAACTGACAGAACTGAAAGACCTGGACTACAAGGCCGTGCGTGATGAGCGCAACAAGGTGTGCGACCTGAGCGACGGACAACGGCTGATGCTCCGTGCTGGATTGGCCAAACTGAAGAAACTGGAAACGGAGTTTACGGCAGTCGATGAAAAGAAGAACCCGAAGATGCTCGTCATCTGTGAAGACACTTCGGTTGCGCCATACGTGAACCAACTGATGCTGGACGAAGGGCTGGCACAGGATGAAGTGGTGACGATTGACAGCAACGCCAAGGGCGAGGTGTCGGAAGAAGAGTGGAAGGAGACCAAGAAGAAACTCTTCGACATCGACAAATATCAGAAGCCCAAGGTCATCGTGTCGGTCTTGATGTTGCGTGAGGGATTTGATGTAAATAACATCTGCGTGATTGTTCCTTTGCGCTCATCAGAGGCACCCATCCTGTTGGAGCAGATTATCGGGCGCGGCCTCCGCCTGATGTGGCGAGAACCAGAATATCAGGGCATCAAGGAGGATGACCGCAAGCGCGTATTGCAGCTGCACAGCCAGCCCAAGACCTATATCGACATGTTGAGCATCATAGAGCATCCGGCCTTCATCCAGTTCTATGAAGACTTGTTTGCACAAGGTCTGGCTGTCGAAGAGACTGGTGAGACTGGCGAGGGTGGTTCTACGGGCGACCTGATCAAGGTGGGCTTGCGAGAGAATTATGAGCAGTTCGACTTTGAGTGGCCCATCATCGTGAGGGAGGCCGAGGAAGAGTTGGAAGATGCGGAGATAGACATCCGTACGCTCCAGCCGTTTATGGCATTCCCTCTGGATAGGCTTCGCCAGTTTCTGGCACAGGATGGCGAGACCTTCATCTCGCAGGAAGCCATCTCGAAGACACAGTTCGGACGCTACAAGGTGACTGCCAATCTGTTTACGGCGGCGAGTTATAATGAGTATCTGCAGAAACTGCTGCGAACGATTACACTCAGATTCGACCGTGTGACATCGCATAGGGAGATGCCTGTGCCCACCCTGCAGATCAACGAGGCTCAGATGATTGCCGTCGTAGACAGATACATCCGCACCCGGCTGTTTGGCCAGCCGTTCAATCCCTTCAATGGCAGCGACTGGAAGATTCTACTTTCAAAGGATGCCATCGTCACAAAGCATATCATTGAAGAGATGGCCCGAGCCATCTTCAACTTACAGAACAACATTATGACGACTGATGCGCAGGTTATACATACTCGATTCTCAAGTGTGACTGAGATCAAGATGCGCGAGACTTATTCTGTAGAAACCCATAAGACCATCTATGAGCGGCAAGGCTATCCTTCGCATGGAGGAGGCTTGGAAAAGGCGTTTATTGATTTCCTTGATAAAGACGGGGAGACGGAGTGCTTCCTGAAAATCAGCGAGAATATGCATCCGTTTGCCGTCATCTATTATATGCGGCGCGACGGTCTGATGGCTACCTATCATCCAGACTTCATTGTGGCGACACGCGAAAAGGTGTATCTGATAGAGACAAAAGGTAATGATAAACTGTTCGACAAGAATGTGCGTCAGAAGCAGACGGCTGCTGTAGAGTGGGTAAAGAAGATCAACGAACTGAGGCCCGAAGAGCGGATGAACCGTGAATGGGAATACGTGTTGATAAGTGAAGACAATTTCTATGGATTGTCTGCCAATGGGGCTACCATCACCGATATATGCGACAGGTGCAAGGTGTCGCTATCTGCTGCGATGGGCGAGTTGTTTGTATAAATAATTGGAAAACAGACGGACAGGCCTATGATTCTTTATTGAAAATCATAGGTCTGTTCCCCTATCAGATACATAATATCCCGTGACTGGCAAAGAAAATGGGGAAATATTTTTCTGTTTTGGAAAAATGTTGTATTTTTGCGGCATGAGAGAAAAGTGTCTGAAAATTGTTGGAACGGCGCTCCTGGCGGTGGTGATGCTGGGCGGCTTCCGTTTCTTCGTGTCTTGGCTTTTGAAATAAATCGCCTAATCATAGCAACACAGAAAGGACTGTCCCGTCTGTCTGCGACAGTCATGGGAGCGATTTCGGCTGCTTGTCGCAAATGCGCCTCTCTGTCGCATATAGTTCAGAAGAAAATCAGCAAAAAGTTTGTTTTGTTCGGAATGTTGTCGTATCTTTGCCGTCGCAAACAAGTTGCAACGGCGAGTGAAGGCTGCGGCTCAGCAAAGCTCGAACAAGTTCGGCTCTGCGTTCACCTTGCACTTCACTTGCAATGTCAATCAGAACAAACAACATCTGAGCGACCCGAGATAAGAAACAATAAGTTTAACAATTAAAAAAATTAAAGATTATGAAGCAGAATGAAGAGAACAGCCAGAAGGCTCAGGAGCTCACACAGGAAGAATTGGAGAATGTGAACGGTGGCGCTCGTGGCAAAAAAAAGAGGTTTGAAGATTAAACATCATTAATCTGCATGCGCCCATCTAGTCATGGGGACAGAGGCACCTGGGTATGGGTGCTAGTTCCCCAAAGATGAGAATAGAGAAACGGAAGTCAGCGGCTTCCGTTTCTTTTCGTCTGGGTGGTGCTTTTGTGAGAAAATAATCGGGGAAACGTTTG
>Ga0310691_10001948_pt1 | contig 29491 bp, 23 predicted proteins | sample 176DNAGHGlowgp2_FD_203887 | JGI IMG/M metagenome (GOLD analysis project Ga0310691, IMG submission 203887) | Sheep rumen microbial communities from Palmerston North, Manawatu-Wanganui, New Zealand - 1766 DNA GHGlow gp2 (v2) (version 2) | ecosystem: Host-associated > Mammals > Digestive system >... | reverse complement strand
TACTTCTCATGTTCCTTACTCCTTTTAATTTTGGCTGCAAAACTACTATGTTTTTTGGCATCCATCGCTATGCAAAATATAGCAGTTTGTGGAATAAGAAACGGGCAGTGAAAGGTGCGTCATTCTTCACTATTTTGAAGGGGTACTTTTCTCGTTCCCAAGGTCATAAATTGGGTTACGATTTGGCAACCTATCTCCTTCACCAATCCTCCCAATTTTGCGTTGTCCCTATTTTGAACTTCCACGTTCTTCCCCTCTTTGCCTTTATTTCAGGCCGAAATGCGTTAATCTTCCAAAATCGCTTCGTTACAACAACCTTTTTTCGTAACTTTGCCAAAGAAATGAGAAAAAGCAGGGTAACTTTGGCGTAAAAAACGATAAGAACAAAGATGATACCAACAACAGAAAAAGAAAATTTGACACCTACAACAGAACGAGTATTGCAGATATTCAAGGAACTGAACCAGATTCCGCGTCCTTCGCACCACGAAGAGCGTATTGCCGACTATCTCTGTCAGACGGCAGAGAGACTGCACCTGCCCTATAAGCGTGACAAAGAGAACTGTGTCGTCATCAGCAAGCCCGCCACTCCTGGCCACGAAGACGCCGAACCCATCGTGCTGCTAAACCACATGGACATGGTGTGCGTAGGCATGAGCGACCCGCTGAACACGCCTGTTGACGCATACGTGGAGGACGGGTGGATAAAAGCTCACGGTACTTCATTAGGAGCCGACAATGGCATCGGACTGTCGATGGCCTTGGCTGTGCTGGAGAGCAATGAGATTGTGCATGGACCGTTGGAAGTGATCAGATAGCCAGCATAGGCCCGCGCATTGTAGAGCCTCACTCCACCAGCGAGCGAGTGGAGCTATCCACTATTGAAGACATCTGGCGTGTGCTTGTAGAACTTCTGAGCAGGCTTGCGCGCCTGACATAAGGGTGGGTTACAGGATGCGCATGATGTCAGTCAGTCTGTGCACTTCGTGGGTGACAGGTTGCGGTGCAGGATAGTTTGGGAAGCGGTTGAAAAAGATGGTGTCGAGTCCATAGTCCAAGGCTCCTCGCATGTCGCTGTCCCATCCGTCGCCTATCATAGCGGTGGTGGTTGGCTGTGCCCCTGTCTTGCGGAAGGCATAGTCGAAGAAAGCCTGCTGTGGCTTGTTGGCACCGGCATCCTCGCTGAGCACGACACTGTCGAAACAGCCATCAAGGCCGCAGTTGTGCAACTTGCGGTACTGTACCTCATGGAAGCCGTTGGAACAGAGGTGGAGGCGGTAGCCTTGCTTGCGCAAGTAGTCTATGAGCTGAAGTGCTCCCTCTTGTGGCCGTGTCTTCTCAACGCAGAGTTCCAGGAAGCGGTCGCTCACTGCCAGGCACTGCAGTTCGGTTGGGTCCAGTCCGTGCCCTTGGCTCAACGGACGTCGAAACCGTTCAACGATGAGAAAGCTGCGGCTGATTTCTCCTTTTCCGTACTGCTGCCATAGCTCCATGTTCGTGCGCCAGTAGGAGTCGTAAAATGTCTCTTCACGGTCGAAATGACGTGAAAGCTCATATTCGGCAAAGATTGTCTCTAAAGCACGCTGTGCTCCACCATGGGTGTCGCACAGCGTGTCGTCGAAGTCTATGAACAGGTCTGTGTATTTTTTCGGACTCATTGGTGGCGGTGGTGGCTATCCGAAGATGTTTTTGAAGAACTGCTGGAACTTTGTCTGCTGTTGGTGGCTTTTTCCGTCGTCGTCGAGTATGGTGCCTACGACGATGCAGATATTGTCTTCGCTCTTTACGTGTAAAGCCTTCTGTAGAAGTTGCTCTGCGCACTGCCGTGCATTGGCACTGTTGGCGCTCATGACTTCTTCTATCTGCTGTTTTGTGCAGTAGCCACACAGACCGTCGGAGCAGAGCAAGAAGGTGTCGCCGACACTGACAGGGCAGGTGACGACGTCGGGTACGGACTCTATGCCGAATTCCCCCAGGCCGCGCGTGATGAGGTTGTTGTCAGGGTGGTTGAAGGCTTCCTCTTCAGTCAGTTTGCCCTGGTCGATAAGTTCTTGTACGTAGGAGTGGTCTTTGCTCAGGGGGCGCAACCCCTGCGTGGCGTTGTAGACGTAGCAGCGGCTGTCGCCACACCAGGCTATGTAGGCCTGCGAGGCCGTTATCCAGCAGATCACGATGGTGGTGCCCATGCCTGCGGTGTCGGGGTGCGTCTGTACGTGCTTGTCAATAGCATCGTCGGCGGCGATGACGGCTTGGCAGAGCAGTGCCTTCATCCACTCTTCCGACCGTGTGGCTGCCTTGGCAACTTCGGCTGTGAAAGTGCTCTTCACGGCGCCGATGGCAATGGCCGAGGCCACTTCGCCGGCATTAGTGCCACCCATGCCATCGGCTACGACGAGCAGTGAGCCGCAGTGTCCGAGGTCGGTCATGTCTGAGGTTCCGCCCTGCGACCAGTCCTGGCGGCTCAGGTCGGGGCAGAAGATGAAGGCATCTTCGTTGTTGTCGCGGCCGAATCCAACGTCGGTTGTAGCAAAGATACTGATTTTCATGGCTTTAAATTTCCAAATGGGGGGTGGAAGGACGGCTTTGTTCTGTCTTCCTCTTTTTCTTCATCACCACCTTGTCCTGGGTGGCACGTGCTGTAGGTTTAGTATATTCCACTTCAAAGGTGTAGCTTGCCGGGGGGCAGCCTTCTTCTTGAATCTGCACGACAACATTGTTGATGCCCTCCTTCAGGTTGTGGACCTTGCATTTGTAGCGCAAGGCTGACACCTTTTCGATGTTGAAGGGCAGCGAGTCGGTGGCCAGGTCGACGTTGTAGGGGTAGATGTCTTCATCGGGCAGACGCTCTGCGCTGATGTCGAAGGTGAAGGCCAGGGTGCCCCCGCTGATAGATGTTTCCTGCTCCACGACATCGACATTATAATAGTTGTAGTGCCATGCCTGTGCCTTGGCCTCGATGAGTGGCGAGCGCAGCCCTTCGTAGACGATGTAGGCCGGATAGCTGATTTCGCTCACCTCGTCGGTAATGCCGTCTGGTATGCGTAGGATGCTGGCGTACTGCACGAGGTTGCCGTCGGCGGTGCGCTTGGTTTCCTTCGACGGCTTGTCGATGATGCAGCCTGTCTTGCTGTCAATCTCGATGGATGTTTCCTCTGGCGAGATGTAGGGAGGCATGTCGAGTCGCAGGGTGGTGTCGAAGCGCCGGTGGCGGAAGGCGATGGGTGCCCTGCGGTTCAGGCTGAGGCGGAAGTTGTCGTTGGGCCTGACGCGCAGCAGGCCATATTTCCCGTTGGTAACGATGAATGCCTTGTCGTCGAAGCAGAGGGGGATGCGGGTGAACTGGGGCGGCAGTATCTCGTGGTCATCCCAGTAGAGGGCTAACTTGCCATCCTCGCCTAAGTATTTCTTTAGCATCGAGGGAAAGTCGCGCTTGACAGGGGCCTTCTCTTTGTAACGCTTTATCTCTTCGTCGTGGGCGAAGGAGATGGGGCGGAGTTGATCGTCGAAGGTAATCTCTATCCATCCATTCTTGCCACACTTGGCAGTGAGCGACTTCGTGGAGTCGCTGGTGACGACAAAGCTTTGCACCATGTCGCTCTCCATCTTTGCCTGGTTCTTCAGGCTTGTTTCTTCGGCAGAGGCATAGACCGGACGCAGCTCGCGTGTCTCGGCTATGAAATAGTAGAGCTTGTGCTTGGCCACGATGATGCCTAACCCCTCGTCGTTGACCGACGAGATGAATTCCACGTCGCCAGCGTCGAAGGGCTTGCCGTTCCATAGTAGGGGCACCTGCTGTAGGTTCTTGTCGATGAGAAGGTTGAAGGGTGACTTTTTCTTCTTCATGTTCTCGTAGGTATAGCAGGATGAATAGCCGCCGAAGAAGGGGTAGGCCCAGATGAACTCTTGGGCATCGACGTTGCCTTTGGTGTCCATGAATCGGAAGTTGTAGCCGTCGTGTACTAACAGGTGGCCGTCGTGGAAGAAGGGGTAGCCACGTCCTAACTGGTAGTCCTTGATGGTGGTCACCAGTCCGTTCTTGTCGTAGATGGCTGTGATGAAAGCGTCGTTGGGGCGGGAGGTGACGGCAAAACCTTCGGAGAAGGGGTACATGGTGTCGGAGGTGGTGGCCAGTCGCTTGCCGTCGCGCGACCAGAGTGTCGTGGTTTGTGCCGAGTCGGTGACGATGACGTCGGCCTCTTCCGGGAAGTACATCTTCTCGTAGGCAGGTGGAATGAGCCACTGGGCCACCTGGCCCCGGGCGATGGTGAGGGTGCAGAGTGACAAAAGGATGAGTGTCGTGCGTTTCATGACTATTTTCGCTTTTTCGATGAGGTTAGAATGAGGCCAGGCCGTTGTCAATGCGCTTCAGCAGGATGCTGTCGCTGGCCAGTATGGCCCAGTCTTTGGCCCGCAGCAAGTATTGCTTGCCCTTGTCGTAGTTGGGCTTGAATACATCGTTGGGCATGACGAAATAGCATGCTAAGCGGTAGGCGGCCTCGGCGTTCTGCTTGGCATAGCTGGTGTCGTTCTGTTCGAGGATAGAGGTGAAGAGGTCAATGGCACGGTTACTCCATCGTCCCTGCTTTGGTATGAACTTGCTGGCACCGTCGGTGAAAATGTCGATGCCGAGCAGCTCCTTGCGCTTGACGGAGACAGAGTCGGAATACCAGCCGTAGGTATGGGCCATCTCGTAGAGGGCGGGCACGTAGTCGGTGTTACTCAGACTATCCATCAGGGCGAGGCCGGCCTGTAGTGAGTCGGGGCTGTCGTAGGCCATCTGCTTCATGGCCAGCTCGTAGGCTTCTTCAGCTGTCAGCCGGGGCGCCTCCTCGGTGATGACCTGTACCTCGGGCGATTTCAGGAAGAAGGTGATGGCACCGCCGATGAGCAGGGCGGCGAGGATGGAGGTGGCTGCTATGAGCCAGGTCTTTTTCTTCTTGATGGGGAACTGCCGGGCCGTGGCGGCCTCGCTGATGTATTGCGCCGTTGGGCGTTTCTCCGGGTCGGTGTCCAAGCAGGCGTAGATGAGCCGCTGGATGTCGGCGGGCAGGTGCTGTGGCAGCACTGGCATGGCGGCTGCCTGTTCCACCTGTGCCCAGCCTCCCTCCTCGCCGAAGGGCACGTTGCCGGTGATAATCTCGTAGAGCGTGGCACCGAATGCCCAGATGTCGCTGGCGGTGCTGGGTTCTGAACCTTCATGGTAGCGTTCTGGAGCCATGTAGGCCAGTGTGCCGCTGCGCTCTTCATCCTCGAAGCTGCTGCCCGAGCCGCCGCTCTTGGCACTGATGCCGAAGTCGGTGATGGAGTAGTTCAGGCTGTCGTCAATGAGTACATTGCCAGGCTTGATGTCTTGGTGAATGATGGGGGGCTGTAGAGCGTGCAGATAGGCCAGGCCCGACGACACGTCGAGGATATATTTCCACACATCGTCCGGTTCTGTCAGTTTGCCGACGAGTGTCTCCGACGATCCTCGCTTGCAGTAGGGCAGCACGAGGTAGGGCACCTCTTTGAAGATGGAGAAATGGGTGGGGTGAATCAAGTTGGTGTGGTGACAGTTGAACACAATCATGTATTCATCGCGGAAGTGCTGTTCGCCCTCAATGTCGAGTGCGTTTTGCGGGCGATAAATCTTGATGGCGACGATGAGTCCGAGGCGCTCTATCTGGTCGTCGCTCATCGTACTCAGGTCGCCCACGCTGTCTGGGTCTTTGACGGTGTTCATGTCGAGTGCCAACCACACGTCGGCCGTGCCGCCGCTGGTGCTCAGCGGGCGGATGAGCTTGTAGTGGTTGTCAAAGAGTCTGCCGCTTGCGGCATAGAGTTCAATGTCTAACATATCTGATTGATTATTTTAGTCTTAGCTTGTCACCTTCGTACAGTTGTTCGCTGATGTCGCGGTGGTTCATCTTGGCCAGGCTGGCCACCTTGATGCCAAATTGCTGGGCTATGCTGTAGAGGGTGTCGCCCTCGCGGGCGCGGTAGAAGTCCTTGGCACCAGTGTATTTCTTCTTTTTCTTGTCGAGGAAGACGATGTCGCCTTCCTTTATCTCTTCCTCTACAACCACCTCGTTGAACTCCAAGAGCTGTTCGCGGGGTATGTCATACTGCATGGCAATGCTGGCGAGGGTGGTGCCGGGGTATAGGATGGTGCAGGCCACGTCGTTGATGTCTACCACATAGCGGGTGACGGCTTCCTTCACGCTCTGCTCCTCTTCCGACTGCTCCTCCTCGTCCATCTGGCAAGACTCGTCGAAGGCTGGTGGTGCCGTGGCTATGGTTTGCGTGACGATGACGGTCTTTCCCGGTCGCAGCTTCACTCCGCCGTTGATGGCATAGAGGCGGTAGGTGTCGATGAAGCCGATGAGGGCGGCGGCATAGTTCTTGGCCGTGGCATAGCCGCACCTTTGAAGGCCGATGGCCCAGCCCCGGTAGTCGTAGATGCTTTTGGTGAAGAGCGAGCGGTAGCGGGGGGCTTTGAGCACCTTCGAGTGGTCGTGGAATGACTCCGATGCTGTGGCATAGACGCGGAAGGAACTCTTCTGCGGTTCGTCGTCCCAGGCCTTGTAGATGCCGCCGTTCCACCCTCCTAAGGCCTTGATGCCGAAGTGGTTGTTTGAGTTGCGCGTTAGTCCGCTCTTCCCGGCTCCCGATTCAAGGATGCCCTGCGCCAGCGTGATGGGTGCGGGTATGCCGTAGATGCGCTCTTGCTCCAAGGCTATTCGCTTGTATTTGTCTACGTAGGCCAATATGTCGGCCTGCGACTGCCCCTTCGTGCTGACGACGGCCAGCAGGAGGAATAGCGTGGTGATGATTCTGCCCATGACGTTCAATTATATCTCGCCGGGGATGGGGTCCCAACCGGGTCGGAAGTCGGAGAATTGGCTCTCGCCGATGTATTTGTCGAGGAATGCGCTGATGCCCAGCCACTCGTCAAGGCTCTTGATGCCCTCCCAGATCCAGTCGCCCAGTCCCTTTCCTGTGAGGAATACAAGCACAATGTCTACAACAGAAAGGATGAAGGCTACCACAGCTCCTACGATGGTGCCTATGCCGGGAACTGCCGAGCCGGCGACGGCACCAGCAATGGTTGCGCTGAGCATGCCAATCAACTTGGGAATGAAGAAGGCGATGATAGCCCCTAACAGGCCGCCAAGAGCATCCTTCAGGTCCTTCTGACATTCCTTCAGCTCGGCATCGGTAGCGGTGGCGCACCTGCCCATGTGGTAGACGACCATGGCGAACTGCATGGCCCAGCCCACCTTTCCACCCTTCTTCACGGCTGCCTTCCCTTTGCCAGCCTTCGCTGCGTTCTCAATCTCGGTGGAGGCTTTCTTGATGGCTCGCTCTGCCTCAACGTCCATTACGGCAAAAATCTCCCTGATGCGGTGCATATTGACATTCTTGATGTTCTTGAAATCTTTGCTGACGGTGTCGCGGAAGTAGGTAAGCTTGTTTTGAATCGTAGTGCGCTTGGTGTTGATGTAGCTCTTGAGTTGGCTGACCGACATTTTTCCGTCCATGATGGCATCGATAATCGACATGATGTCGTTCCAGCAGGAAGTAATCTTGCCGCCATGCTTGCCGATGAAGCCCTTTTCCGAGGGAGTGGCGTAAGTGCCGGGGAAGGCAGAGCCCGACTCCGTGTACCCCAGTGGGTCGTCGCCGTTATACTTGGGGGGAGCAGGCCCCACGGTGTAGTTTACTAAGTCCAGATAGCCTTGGTCGGCGTAGGACATGGCGGGGTTGTAGCCAATGGGCGAGTGGGTGTTGACGGAGTAGCCCCGCTGACACTCAAAGTATTTTGAGTCGATGGCACTCTGCGTGGCAGTGGTCAGGTGGCCAGAGGTGGGGGCTACGCCGACGAAGATCTGGAACCCTTTCACCGCGTCGCGCGTCTTTCTTCCGTAGATGCCGTCGGGCTGCAGGTGGTTCCAGTAGCCGTGGTAGATGGTGCGGATGCTGTTCAGGCGTTCCTGGTACATGCGAATCTCGTCGCCACGCTCGTAGGGGCCGCCACTGACATATCGATACTCCATGGGCTGTTAGTCTTCTTCCAGGTTTTTCAGGGTGATGATGATGGGCATGGCTATGCAGGAGCGGTTGCGTATTCGCTGCTCCATGAGCCGGTCGTAGGCCATGCTCTGGGCATGTTCGTAGTTCTTGCGGTCTTTGAACTCAATATTAATATATAGTCCACGCTGTAGTTGCTGTGGTCCGCCGGCTCCTTCGATGCTCATCTTCACAAAGATGCGCCGGAACTCGTCCTTGCCGAACTCTGCCAGCAGCTCCTTGCGCAGGAAGGCATCAATGTCCATGCGGGTATAGAGGCGGTCGTTGGTCAGGGCGTAGTAGCGCAGCTGCTCGTAGCGCTCGTCGGCAGTGGCCTTGTCGGCCCCTCCCATGGCAGAGACGATGATTTGTGCTTTCTGCTCCAGGGCCGGCTCGCGCTTGTTCTCCATGTCTTCGCCGGCGCGTGGTGTGTTGCCTATGCGCCCCATGGTGGTGATGTAGCTGACGCGGGTCGACGATGTCGGCGGCTGCTGGTTCATGTTCTTCATGGCGTAGGTGCCGCTGTCGAACTTGAACTTGTCGTTCTGCATGCCTACGCTCTTGCCTAAGCGGTTGATGGTTTCGCGCAGTTGTTTGAGCACTTCGCCATCCTTGATGCCGTTGTATTCTATGAAGGCATAGTAGTCGTCGATGAAGCGGTTGTAGAGGTTGCGCACGTCGCGGTAGAGGTCGCCGTTGTTATAGCATACGGCATCGAAGTCGCGAATAATGATTTCGTCGCTCGTCATGTTGAACCCCTGGCGGTTAGCCGTGGTGCTGGTCTCCAGCACGCGGAGGAAGAACGAGTTGTCGTGCTTCTGCAGTTTGGCTATTGGCTGTGCCTGGGTGAGCATGAGCGAACAGACGTCGACGTTGGTTACTGGCAGCACGCCTAACACTACATTGAACGTGTCGGGCACGCAGTAGCCTTCGGGGAAGTCGAGTCGCAGCCAGATGGTGGAAGGCTCGAAGCAGTCGAGCACCTCGCTTTCAAGCCACTGCTGAAACAGGCGGGGGTAGGGTCGTGGCTTGAAGAGGTCGCGGTCCTGTGTGTCGTCGGTGATATAGAGCAGTGCCCCGTCGTTGATGTTGAGCAAGTTCTCCTTCCAGTTCTCAATGAGCGAGAAGAACAGCTCCGACGACTGCTGTGCGTCGAAAGGTTCAGCCATGTCGATGTTCTCCATTTCCAGCATCGTGGCGAAGTCAAGCTCTTGATATGCTGGTCCGGCGTAGATGTGTTCGGGCATCATTCCGCCGGTGCCCTTGATGAGCATTGAGAGGCCGCGCATGGTGTCGATTTCCGCTGTGGTGCGTATGCCCACCCATGCCTGGTTGGGCTTCTCCATCTGTATGTCGATGGTGCTCTCTCCGTCGCGCAGTGTGTGCTGGTTGAGCAGGTAGATGCTCGAGTGTGGCAGCAGGGAGGTGTTGAACAGGGGTATGTAGTTCAGCTGCGTCTTCCCGTCGGGGGCCTTGTAGGTGAACTCTGCCTCTGGCCCGATGGTCACCAAGGTGGCGTCGTTGCGGGGCTTCAGCTCGGGGTGCAGCAGGCATACTGCAGGCATGGCCTCCACCTTTTGGCGGGGGATGAAGTCGGCACAGAACCGCTCTACGATTCGCTCGGTGGCTCCGTCGGCATAGTCCTGCACCTTCTGCGACTCATGGACCAGTGCCACGAGCATCATCTTTGCCACGGGGTCCATCTGGCTGAAGTCGATGGGCTGTGCCGAGAGCTGGCCTAAGGCGATGACGGCTTCGTTGATTCTCTTTTGTAGTTCTACATCCATGGTAGCTTACTTTCTCTCTCTGTTTATCGGTATCGTTTTACTGTGGGTTCTACCAAGAACACCACCACCTTGCGGTATGGGCGCTTGGTGCCCAGTCCGTCGTCGAGGTTTCCTTCCACCACGACGTTCAGCTCGTATTTCGATGGTGCCTTCTTGCGGTGTCCGCTCTTTCCTTCGGCGGTGTCGAGCACAATTCCCACGTTTACGTTCTTCAGCATCGGCTCGTAGGTGGCCAAGCTCTGGCGGATGCTGTCTTCACATTCTTTCTTTGTCACCTCGTTGTGCAGGGTGCCAGCCATCTGTCCTGTCTGGTTGATGTTGAACTCGCGGTAGTGCACGTTTGAGAACTCGTGGTTCCAGTACTCAAAGCCGAAGTCGGGGTCGCCGGCGAAGCTGCCTCTTGGCGTGAACACGATTAGCTCCACCAAGTTGTCGAGCATGGTGATGCGGTCCTCAATGTCGCGCACGAGGTTCAGGCTGGGTTCAATATAGCTGAGTGGTGTGCTGACGAAGCTCATATTCGTTTGCCGTCCCAGATGCGGCGTGGGTCAGGGGCAGGGGTGGGTTTGGGTGGCTCTGGCATCCTGACGGGTTCCGGCTGTGGCTTCTCTCTCTTCAGCAGGCTGAACTTTTCAATTTTCTCGCCGATAGCGTAGCAGAGGCCCAGTCCTTGCTTGATGCGCTGGTAGGCCTGGCTGTAGCTATAGGGAGCGGCGGCATAGTTGTGGAAGGCGGTGCCGTCTTCGAGTGTCAGCAGGTCGTCGAGGTCGCAGGCCACGGCGAATGTCGCCACCACTTTCTGCACTGCTGCCAGCAGCTGCTGCGGAGCCATGGTGTCGTGCTCGGTGTTGGCGGCGATGAGCATCTGCTTCACCACGGGCCAGTAGATGCTGATGGCGGTGGTGGCAGCGGTGTCGAGCTGCTGGCGGGTGTGCTCGTCAATGCCGTGCAACAGCTCCACGAACTGCTGGTGCAGCTCATCGAACTTCGGGTGTGACGACAGGTAGAGGCAGGGGGGCACGAAGTCAGCGTTGTCCTCGCGCCAGCCGTCGTCGTAGACGATGCGGGCGATAGGCATGGCGTAGTCGGGCAGTGCCGTCTGGCTGTTGATGAGCGCAAAGGTGTAGTCGGGTTCCATATATCCGTCGCCATTGTCTTTCCAGTCGCCGGGGCGTGCGTTGATGGTGAGTAGATACTCCTTCTCCTCGTCCGTATTGGGTATCTGCACGCGTCCGTCGAGGGTGTTGGTGAACTTGGTGTCGAACTGTGCATCGATGACATAGCCGCCACGGGTGATGGCCAGGCACGCCAAGGCTTCCACGTCGACGAAGCCTTTGGCAATGCTCATCTGCACCTGGAAGGGGCGTGACGAGGGAAAGAGGCCGAAGCGGCCTCCGGCGGCCAGTGCCATGGCCTGGCTGATGTATTCAGCGGTGCAGGCATCGGCAGCGCGCAGCACCTCGTCGGTGAGGCGCATTCCCTTTTTCCAACTGATTTTCTTAGGCATATTCAGTAGTTTATATGTTTGTATTATAGCTCAGGTAGTTGTAGAACACCTCGTCGGAGAGCCGCAGTGGCGGCTCGTCGTGTGTGATGTCGAAGACGAGGTCTTCTTCCACGGCAAGGAAGTAGTCCTTGACGAAGAGACGCAGCACCTCTACGTCGTCGAGCAACTGTAGGAAGTCCTTGCCGCAGGCTTCGTCCGACCAATAGTAGATGTTGTATCGGCTGACGGTCTCGTCGTAGCTGTTGCCCATGTACCCCTCGCCGAGGGTCATGTCGAGCGCGTCCTCGTAGCGGGGGTGCCGGTCGGTGAATTGGCATGTGGCGCTCTCTTTCCTGATGTGTAGCCCCTCCTCCATGAAAATCTTCCGCAGCAGCAGTGTCAGCAGTGTGTTGTTGCCACGGATATGCTTGCAGGCGGGCAGGAAAGGTATGATTTGCTTGATGAAGCGGTTGGCGTGCTGCTCCTTGGTGATGCTGTCGCCGATGATCTGCTGCAAGACGACATTCTCCGAGGCTAACGGTTCGAGTGTTGCCCTCACGTCGGCGCGCAGCTTCAGCAGCAGTACGTCGATGGGGGCGAAGAAGAGGTAGGCTTTGCGCTTCTCCTCCTCCTGTTTCTCCAGCTCTTCCTCAAAGCGCTCTTTCTCCTCGTGCTTGGGCAGGTTGTCGAAGCGGTCGATGGGGTGGAACATGTATTCGGGCAGCGCATTGTAGATGCTGTTGCGGCCCACGGAGATGTGCATCTCGCCCTCCAGGGTCTGCTCCGTGTCGACGATGTCGTTGTAGGTGTTGCGTTTGTGCAGTCCTTTCAACTTCACCTTGCACTGTCCGGTGGGGTAGTAAGACAGCAGGGCCTCGACGTTGATGTCGGCGGGCAGCATCTGCGGCAGTTCAGAAAGCATCGGCAGTAAGTTCTATGTGGAACACTCCTTTCTCTGTCGACACCTCTACGACATCGTAGGGCGGTATGCCTATCTGTTCGAGGGTGAGCTGCTGGTAGGGGAATGCCGTGTCTATGTTCTCGAAGAAGTTCTTGTGTATCAGCGTGCGGTAGCTGAGCTGTCGCAACTCGGTGTTTCCCTTGATGTAGGCATCGAGCTTCGACTCTGGCAGCATGACATCGAACACCTTCTCCGGCCGGTCGGAGATGACGCGGTCGATGAACTTGTTGTTGCGCATGTTAATCTCCACGGTCTCCGTGCCGAGCACCTCCTTCAGCTTCGCCAGGGCATCGGCCACGGTCATCGTTGCCGACAGCTCGTTGCACTCCCTGACATCGTCCCATAGTTCGTGGGCCGGGCAGGTGTTCTTCCAGGAGGCGAAACGATAGATGTTGGTGGTGCACGTCATGCCTTCATAGCGCAGCATCTTTCCCTGCAGCGTCTTGAAGGGTGGGGGCGTGGCGGCCTGCCCTTCGGCCGTTTCCTTGGCTTCGTCGAGGTGGATGAGCTTCATGGCCTCCTGCACCTGCAGTGCCCCGATGATGGAGGCACTGATGGGTGTGGTGGCTATGCGTCCGTGTTCCGTCTGCGTGCGCACTACGTCTGCGCATCCCGTGCGCAGCATGATGTTGTTGAACTCTTCGCGCGACAGGCCGCACTCGTAGCAGCTCAGCCCTGGGGTGTACACCTTCACTGCGCCGGTGAGGTTCTCAATGCTACCGTCAATCCAGCTCTTTCCGGCGCGCATGGCCAGGCGGTTGAGCTGGTAGCGTGCCAGTCGGCTGTCGAGGCATCCGATGATGACGTCGACGGAACGGTAAAGGCCGAAGCCCACCTCCGAGAAGAGGTTGCCCACGATGGGTGTCACCTCTATCTGCGGGTTGATTTCTTTGGCCCGTTGTGCCACGATGTCGGCCTTGAAGGCATGGCTGTAGGCATCGGCCTCGCGGAACAACACTGAGCGGGTGAGGTTCGACAGCTCTATGCGGTCGAAGTCGGCCACGTAGATATGGCCGATGCCGAAGAGTGCCAGGTTCTTCACCACCTCGTTGCCCAGTGCGCCGGCACCGGCCACGAGGACGCGGGCATTCTTGACTTTCTCTTTCTTGAACCAGGAGAGGAGCGTGAAGACGCCCTCCCCCCATTCATACTGCTGCTTTTCCATGTCGTTTCGTGATTAAGGTTGTCATCTGATAGTGTTCTCGTCTTAGCTCTCCACGTACTCGAAGATGGTGGCGCCAATCTTGAAGGTGTCGCCGTTGCTGAGCACGACGGGCTTGCTGATGGGCAGCTCCGAGCGCATGTTGTAGACCACGCCCGTGGCCAGTGCTTTCAGCATGGGCAGTGTCTTCACGGGGTCGATATAGAGCTGCACGTGCTCCTTGGCCACCATGTTGCTCTTTTCCCAGTTCATCTGCACCTCGCACTCGCCGGTGGCGCCGATGCTCACCTTGTTGCCGCCGCCGGTGGCGTTCATCCACTTGTGGATGGGAATCTTCTGTCCGGCCTTCACGCCGTTCTTGATAATGAGGAAGTAGCGCTCTGCCAGCATGCGCACGGTGACCAGTGATGCTCCCAATCCTCCGCCGTAGATGATGAAGTCGAGCAGCATGTTCATCCAGCCTACATGGCCGATTGAGCCGCTGATGAGAACGAGGAAGCCGATGGCCGACGAGATGAGTCCGCCCAGGAGTGCGCTCTTCATGGGGATGGACGACTTGATGGTGAGGCTCAGCGCCACGCTGACGGAGAAAAGGATGTAGGCGGGCAGCGAGCAGTACCACGGTATGTAGGTGGTGTCGACGGCTGAGAGCAACAGGCAGAAGATGATGCCGCCTACGGCGAAGGCTATCATGCCGATGATGCCCGACAGCAGCGACAGGCCAATGATCTTCAAATAAATCATCAGGTCTTTCTTGCGGTATTCGTCGAACCAGCGGAAGACGAGCGAGAGGAAGAAGCCCAAGAGCAGGCCAATGGTGAGGAATGCTGACACCTTGTTCACGCAGTCCTCCATGAGGTTCATCTTCTGCTCCTCGTTGGTGAAGAAGGCGTTGGCTATGCCCGAGCCGATGGCGGGGAAGAGGCCGCGGCCTGTCAGCTCGAAGATAATCCAGCTCACCAGTGCTGCCAGGATGCCTGCCAGCGTCTGGTAGGTGTCGCGCAGCGATGCCTTGCTGAACATTTCCTTCCAGTCTACGTGCTCCTGGATGCCGTCCTTGCAGTTCTGCCCGTACTCTACGCACTTATAGCCGTTCTGCTGCCAGCAGCCCACGTGCATGATGTGCTTGCACTTCATCACCACCATCTGGCCCGGCTCGATGTCCTGTCGGCAGTAGTGGCAGATGCGGCGCGACACGTTGGCCTCGGGCACGTATTTCTGGTAGTACTTCATGCTGAAGCGCTTCGACTTGATGTAGGGTATGAGTGCCTTCATGATGAGGAAGAAGAAGGCGAAGGTGAGCAGAGCCACCATGAGGGCCACCAGGATTTTCGTGATGATGCTGCCTGTGCTCTCGGCCTTCACGGGCCATGGTGTCTCCACCGTTCCGATGGAGTAGTCGCCACGGCCGCTCTCCACTTCCTTCCACTCGGCGGTGTAGGCCACGCGCCCGGCGTAGACCTTGTCTTTCGTGGCCCGATAAGTGAAGGCGAAGTCGTACATGGCGTCTTTCACCACCTGCTGGAAGTCGCTGAGCACGGTGCTGAGGTTGTCGGAGGGCATGTAGGAGCCTTGGCGGTCGTCGATGGTGTTGCCCTCGCTGTCGCGGGGTGTGGTGACGGCGTTGAGTGTCAGTTCTACATTGTCGTCGACGCCCTCTCCGGTGTAGTAGAAGGCATAGACCTTAGGCACCATGTGGGCTGTGTTCGTCTGGTAGTCGGCCACTTCGAGGAACGAGATCAGCTCGTCGGCCGGACGCATGTTGCCCTCGGTGAAGACGAAGAGCAGGTTCTTGTCCTTGGCTTTTGCCGCGCGCTTGGCAATGTCGGCGTTGCGCTCATAGTCGGCAGTGGTGTGCACCGAGTCTTCCAGCTCTGTCCTGTCTTTGGCAAACTCCACCAGCTTGGAGTAGAGTGCACCATAGAAGAACTTGTTTTCCGAGTGGGTTTGGAAGAGGGGCTTGAAACGCTTCAGGTTGCGCTTGGTGACGAGCTGGCTCGTGGTCACCTCGTCGCCGAAGAAGGAGAGGAAGACGCAGCTGTCGGGTGCACTCTCCACCAGCTCTCCCACGGCATCGTAGATTTGTCCCTTCCCCTCTTCGGGTATGCTTTGGTCTACGAGCACTGAGAAGGTGAACTCTGGTGGTATGCGCTGTCCGGAGTTCAGCTCCATGATTTTGCAGCGGTCGGGGGCAATCATCTTGCCGTCCTCATAGACCACCATGTATTTCTCCATGTTGCTGGCGGTGACGTCCTGGCAGGGTTTGCCGTTGCTGTCGAGCACCTTCATGAAGAGGGTGATGCTGTCCTTGCCCTCGGCATATTCGTATTTCTTGTCGCAGAACTCTATCTTGTTCACGTCCTGCGCGCTCATTTGTGCCACGCTGGCGAGCATGGCAGCTGCTATGCATAGTTTCTTTATCATGATTTGCTTTGTTTAATCCATGTTTTCAGTTCTTCCAGTTTCTGTTCGCCGTAGTAGTTCTCGTCGGTGCAGAGGTCGCTGTCGATGACAGGGATGGTAGTGAGCAGCCCGTCGCTGGGTGTGTAGACGAGCACGAAGCGGATGCGGTCGAGATAGTCGGCCACGACGCGCCTCACGGTGGGTATGCTGCAGTGGGGCGCGGCTATGAAGCAGCCGGTGAGGCTGAGCTTCGGCTCGCTGTCGTTGTTCGACACCTTCTCGGCCACATATTCCACCTGCTGTCCGTGCTGGCTGGCATAGCCGTGGAGCATGGCCATGACGTCGTCGCCCTCGCTGGCCAGGTCTAAGCAGATGTCTACCACCACGCTCTTGCTCAGCTCGATGCCGTAGCAGGCATCGGCATGTTCCTTGGCGTTGGCCAGGGGGTTGAAGTAGTCTACGCTCTTAAACTCCTTTGGTGCTGCGGTGACGGGGCGGTTGACGGCTGTCTTCACGCTCTCTTGTGCCCAGTGGTACCAGTCGATGAGCGAGTACATCTTCTTCAGGTCGTTCTTAGAGTTGATGCTGGAGTCGCGACGGAAGGTGAAGACTCCCACGTCCTGCATTGGCGTGAGAATGTCGACGACGAGGGCGGTGAGGAAGTTGGGGTGGGTGGGGTGCTTCAGCTGGTCTTGCACCGTGGTGTCGCTGTTGCTGAAGAAGACGCCCAGTCCGGGGTGGGAGTGTACCCAGCAGGTGAGGTCGTACTGCAGGTTGGTCTCCCGGCGCAGCTTGCGCAGCTGTTCGAGCACCTTCAGCTTGATTTTGCCGCCGAAGTTCAGGGCGTACTCCTCGAAGACGGCATCGTCGCCGGGCAGCACAATCTCTTCGAGCGACACGTAGTATTCGTTGCTGTCGGGGTCGTGCACCCATCGGCCCAGCACCATGCATCCGTCTTCCTTCGGGCTGTCGGGGTTGCGCAGGTCTTCGGCATACATGTTATAGATGTCGATGATGCAGGTGTTCTTGATGTACATGCGGCGCACGGCCGACTCGTAGGTGAAGTCGGCGGCGTCTACCTGTAGGTAGTTCGGGTTGTCGATGACGTCCTCCAAGCTCTGCTTCTTCAGGATGGTTGCCGTCTTTCGGCGCACGACGATGTTGCCGTCCTGCGACACCTGCTGTCCGCCGCCATGGCTGCCGGTGGGTGCCACTCGTGACGGGGCAGGCTGGGGTTGGTAGGTCTTGGTGGTTTTCTTCTTCCTGCTCTTGCTGATGACGACGATGAGGATGATGAGGAAGAGCACGGCACCGGCAATGATGCCGATGAGCTTCCAGTTCAGGTGCTCCCAGTCGATGAGCGGGGCCTCTTCCTTCGTTTCTATCTCGTCGCTGAGCCGTTTGAGGTTGTTCTCAAGGGTGGTGAACTTGCTGTTGAGCACCTGCTCCATCTCCTCACGGAAAGCCACGCGGCTCTCCGCCTCCAAGTTGTCGTAGCCCTGGAGGATGTTCTCGATGACGAGGGCGCTCTGCCCCTTGGCATCGTTGAGCTTCTGCCGCTGTTCGTTGACAAACTCCTTCAAGTGGTTCTTCTCAGCATATTCGGCTTTGTCCTTGCGGTTAAGCAGCGCATCGAGATACTGCTCTATCTCGTTGTTCAGTTCCAGCTGTGCCTGATCCGCGAGGAAGGGGTCGGCTTGCAGATGCTGGCGGAAGGCATCCATCACCTTGACAGGTGCTGGCTCCGTCGCCTTGGGTTTGGCTGCCTGTGTCCACGGTAGCAGGCCGGGAGCGAGAAGCAGTGCAATGACTACTGCGAGTGCTTGAATCTTTCTCATAAGGTATTAAATTGTCTAATTGTTGTTTTTCTTGCTATGATGGTGTTGGTGCACCGGGCGTGCTGCCGGGCTTGCGCCACCGTTTGTACTTCGCGGGTATGGCATCGTTGAGCGACGGCTTCTTCGTGGGCTTGGCGGTAATCTCTATGCCCGATGCGCGGGTGTCGATGCCTGCTGCCGCCTTTACCTCGCTGGCCTTGCGGAGGGGGCGCTTGGCGGGGGTGGGGGTAGTAGGGGCGGTAGGTGTAGTAGGTTGGGTAGGTGTGGTAGGTTGAGCAGGTTGTTGCTGGCTGTTGCCTTTGCGTAGGGCTTGTAGGCGCTGCTTGGCGGCCTCGCCCTCGGCACTTACCTTCTTCCTTGCCTCGCGCTGTATTTCCTGGTTGATTTGCTGGCCCAGCGGGTTGTTCTCCATGCCAGGAATCTTCACGTTGCCCAGGGCCTGCTGCTGCGCCTTGTTGATGTTGTCCATCATCATGCGCTGCATCTTGTTGTTCTTGATGGTCTGGAAAACCTGCTTTCCTACCATGAGTAGCATGCCCAAGCCGGCAATGCCGCCGATGAGCCACATCATGTCCTTCTTGTCGTCGCTGGCTTGCTTGGCTTGTGCCGCCTGTATGCTGTCTTGCTTGGCCTGTTGCTCCATGGCCAGCTGCTGGGCAGCGGCGGCCTGCTGCTGTGCTGCGGCCTGTTGGCTGGCCTCGGCCTGTGCCTCCAGCTCCTGCTTCTTGATGTCGTAGGCGTCGAGCACGTCGCCAATCTGTCGCGACACGTCGGCATCGGTAATCTTGTAGCGCAGCTCGCGCAGCATCGATGCCTCGTGGGTAAGCTCTTCGGAGAAGGGCACCTTCGTGGCCCTGTCGAGCATGCTGCGCACGGAGCTGATGCGTATGAGTGCCTCGTCGGTAGGCGTCAGTCCCTCGTCAAGCAGCTCCTCAGAGGTGATGACCTCTGTGCCGCCGCCCTGGGTGCTCTGTGCTGCTGCCCGGCTGCCCCTGCCTGCGGCCGTCGAGGTGCCTCCTGCCGCTGCCTTCGTTGAGAAGGCCAGCGCGCCGCACTCGCTGAAGAGCTTGTAGTGGTGCTTCTTCTCGTAGTGGGCCAGGTAGATGGGGAGGCTCAGCTGCGTCTCGCCGCTACAGGTGAACTGCAGCTGCGGGTTGTCCTGCAGGAGGAAGTAGCCGTCCTGCGAGTAGTTGTACTGCACGCCGGCGGGCACCATGAAAGCCGTTGGCGTGAGGCCGTCGAACTTCACGTCGCTGTAGGTGCCGGTGCGGTCGAAGAGCACCACGGCCACCTCGTCGAGCTTCTTGTATTTCTTCTGGTTGGCGGTGCCGAGCTTCTTCTGCACGCTGAGGAAGCGCACGGTGGTCTGTGCGCCGCTCTGCGCGATGTCGTACTCAATGATGACCCTGTCGCCAGCCGAGGAGTAGAGCGTGTCGCGCACGTCCTTCGCCTGGGCCGTCAGGCTGCTGGCGGCCGCGAGCAGCAGGGCAGCACCGAAGAGCTTCTTGACTGTCATAAGCCTTGTATGCGGTTGTAGAGACTGGTAATCCTGCTCCTGTAGCCACCGCCTCCGTTGGACCACTGGCTGGCGTGGCGGCTGCAGTCGGAGGCGGTGCAGCAGTTGTAGAGGGCGTTCACCTGGCCCATCACCTCTCTCTTCTTTGCCTCGCGGTTGCTGCTGTTGTAGACGGCCTTGTAGAGGTCGTCCATGCGGTGGTAGATTTGCTGCAGCGTCATTGAGCAGTAGCTGCACGAGTGGCCCTGACGGGCGTTGCCAGAGGCGGTGTGGGTGCGGCAGGTGCCCACGTGCTTGTTGAGGTCGATGTTGTTGTCAATGTCGTCCTTCAGAGCGGTGAAGCGCTTGTAGCCGCCGTCCTCAGGCCCCCACTGGTGGGCACTGATGATGGCATCGATCTTGATGCGCAGCTCCTCGATGCGCTTCACGAAAGGCTCCTGCTGCTCTTCTACCGAGGGCTTGTGGCGCCTGGCGTTGCAGAACACCACGCCCTCCAGGTCTTTCTTCAGCGTTGCCACCTCCTGCTGCATGTTGAGGTATTCGGCGGTTGGCTTGAGGCTCACCTCGATGTCAAGCTCGATGAGCTGCATGCGCAGCAGGAGCAGCTTCTCCTGTCCGAGGATGCGCTCGATGATGCCGTCTTTCGACTTGGCGAGGTAGATGGGCAGCTTCACCACCTGCTGCTCGTCGCCGCTGATGTCGAAGGTGGGCAGGTTCTTCTTCTGCGACGGCTCTATGAACATGTCGTCGTCCATGCGACGGCTGTAGGGGTTGACGATGCGCTTGCCCTTTGAGCCGCCGAACAGCTTGTCGTACTGGAACGAGGGGCGCAGCTTCTTCAGCTGCTTCTCCGTGTAGGGCTGGTGGTAGAGTGCCAGCAGTTTCGACTCGTCGAGGTTCTCCACCTCGATGAGCACCTTGCCGATGTTGTCGTCGCTCTCTAAGTTGAGCAGGGTGACGAAGATGTTGCAATAAGACAGGTTGATGGTTTCTGCAGGGTTGTCGGCACTCAGTGTGATCTTTCTCTGCTCGTCGGCCTGGCTGTGGAGCGAGGCGAGGCAGCAGATGAGGGCTATCAGTATTTTCTTCATGCTATGTGGATATGGTCAGATGCTAAGTGATATTCTTTTCTTGGGTTTTTCCTCGCCGGCGGGAGCTGCTGCGGGCTGTGGCTTGGCTTCCTGCTGCGGCTGGTCCTGGGCGAACTTCGTCCAGCCGTTAGGCTCGGCCTCTTCGCGCACCCATTCCGCCACCGTCTGGTCTTCAGGATAGGGGTAGGTGTTCTGTGCGTGGTACATCTGGTATTTCAGGTAGCGCTCCACGCGCAGCACGAGGTCTTTGATTGATGCCAGCACGCCCATCTCCTTGATGGTCAGGCAGACATGTCCTTTGAAGGAACCGCTGTAGCGGATGTTCGGGTGCCAGATGTCGGTGAGGAAGGTGAAGACAGGGTTGCCGTCGGCCGACGGGTAGTTATTGGGCAGCACCACGCTCATCTTGTGCAGGTAGGCGAAGATGGGCTTGCGCGGCGGCTGCGTGTCTTCTACGCCGACGATGCTCTTGCAGCGGTACCAGATTTCGAACTCCGTGGGCAGTCCGATGGCATTCTTGCGGCGGATGATATACGACAGTGAGGGTTTCAGGGGGTTGCTGCTGGCAGCCTTGCGCTTGCTGCACAGCGTGTCCAGTTCCTTCCACTCCTGGAAAAGACGGGCATCGCGGCCCTTCAGTTCCTTCAGGTTATAGTTGTTGATAGCAGGATTCATTGTATTGTTTTTATTAGTTCTTACTTCTTTTTTGCAGATGGGCTGCAGGTTTTGTGTTTGGGGTTGCGGTAGTTCGTGGGGGTTGCGATGCATCGCAACATACTGAACCTGTTTATTCCATGCCTTGGTCTTTCAGTCTACAATTGTATTGTTTTTATTAGTTCTTACTTCTTTTTTGCAGATGGGCTGCAGGTTTTGCGTTTGGGGTTGCGGTAGTTCGTGGGGGTTGCGATGACATCGCAACATACTGAACCTGTTTATTCCATGCCTTGGTCTTTCGTCTACAGTCTATAGTCTAAAGTCTACAGTCTATAGTCTACAGTCTATAGTCTACAGTCTATAGTCTATAGTCAAAAGAACTACAGTCTACCCCGCGATGGGCACCGAGATGAGGTGCAGGTGGTCTAAGGGTTGGATTTCGTAGTCGATGAGGGCCATCTCCCGTCCGTTCTCATCTTCGAACTCCAGGATTACCGGCTCCTCGTCGTCGTCCATCAGCTTGCCGAGCAGGTATTGTATGGGGTTGCCGCCATTGTCCATTTTCGGCAGTTCGAACACCTGCACTATGCTATTGATCTGATCGCGGATAGTCTTGTTGGGGTCAGTAACTTTCACCTCGATTTCGTCGTAAGACGTACCGTCAATGGTGAGCATGACGATAAACTCTTCTTGATAAAATTCTTGGTCTGTCATAGTCTTATTTGTTTTATTATTTTTAATTGGTTTCTAAAATACTATTTCGTTGTTGTCGAAAACATCCTTCACGGTCGGCCTATTGTGTTGATAGCCAGCTGTTTTCGGTGAAGGATTTTTTTTCTTTTTCTCTCTGTTTTCCTTACGGTCTGTCTTTCTCTTTCGGACGAGCAGCCCTCTCTTCAGTCGATAGTGCCACTTTTTTGTCGTGAAGTGCCACTTTTTTGAAAAAAACTGCCGCCTTTTTGAAAAAAACTGGCACTTGGAAAGAAAAATCTTTACTTTTCTGGCTGCTTATCCTTCCTTTTTTCTGTATGGCTCAAACTTTTAGAATGGTGCATCATGACCCTTCTGTTTTTACTTATCCTTCACTGTAATCACCTGTTACTTAGTTTGTTATACTTTCGGTGAAGGGTTATTGTAAAAAGTCCTTTTGAGCTAATAGTGCTACCACACCCATGCCCCTCTTGGCTGGTCGTAGTTCTTGCTGCGCTGTTGCTCAAAGCCGTCTTTGAACAGGATGTATTGGTAGGTGGCCTCGTCGATGGCCACTGTCTGTTCCGTCTGTGCTCCTGTCAGCACTATCTGCAGTTTCTTCAGGTCCGGGTCTATCAACAGGCGCAGGCGTAGGCTCTTGTCCTTGCCGCTGCGCTGGAGATGGTAGAAGTAGGTGTAGAGCTTCTCATCGTCGAACCAGAAGTGGATGGAATACTTATTCCTGCCCACATGCCAGGCAGCAGACAGCCTGACTGGCAGTCCCCCCTGATGGGGGGAGAGCAGGCGACCGTCGTGCCGTCGGTCGAAGGTGCCGTCGGTCAGTGCTTCCTCCACATCGTCCAGCTCTGGTGCCACGGCCTCGGCGTCGAGGTCTTCCCATACCTTGTTGTCGGCGTTCCACCGTCGGAAGGCGATGTCGTAGCAGTAGTCGAACTGGTGCATCAGCCGGGCGTAGAGGTCGGGCTGGGGCGGTCCGAAGCGTTTCAGCTGGTTTAGTGCCGCCTCGTTTTCCTGCAGGTAGCCCTGGCAGTGCTCTGCCAGCGTGTCGGCCGTGCTCGCCGAGAGGAAATGGTCGATGTTTGCGGCGAACGGCTCCGCCTGCAGCCAGCTCACCAAGGTCTGGCGGTAGTCTCCCGAGAGCCACAGGGCTACACCGCCGCAGGGGGCCATGCCCACCACGATCTGGGTGTAGGCATCGTCGCCCGCTTCTTGCCACAGCTGCTCCAGGCGTTCCGTGGGCAGCGGGGCCTCGATGGAGTAGAACCGCTGCTCGGTGAGCGACAGCCACACCATGTCGAGCTTCAGCGGCATGGGGTAGTCCATGCGGTGGAGCACCACCGTAGAGAGCGGCTCGCCCCACTCTCCGGCGTAGGGGTAGCGCTTGGGCACCGCCAGCGACTCGTCTTTGCTGTAGTAGAGAATGGCAAAGTAGGTGTCGGTGGGGTAGAGGTACGGTGCACTGCCCGAAACGCTGTATCTATATTGTTGTGCGCTCATGATGAATGGCAATTAGAGGTCTTGCATATAATGATAGGCCGTATCGCCTTTGTCGCCATGATAGACGATGCGGCACAGCAGGTTGCCTTTCCAGTTAGCCCCATTTACGAGTCTTATGCCTAATGAATCGTTGGTTTTGGTATGTATATAATTGTACCGAAGCTTCCTGTATTCCACGCTGGAGAGTGACCCGCCGGGGATGATGAATTTTCGTGTTCCTTTAGCTGGGAGCGAACCATTGACTTGACTGTCAAAACTGTTGAGTCCTTCTGGTACCTGAAAGTCTTTCAAGCTCTTGTAGCTGCAGAATGGCTTGCGCCCGTAGACCGATGATAGCGTGTTGTCAGCCATGTTCCACATGGTTTTCAGCGTGACGTTGCTGATGCCTCGTTTCACTTTTCGCTTGCTGCTGATGATTTTTCTAACCCAACTTGTCGATGTCTTGCCTGTGACTGCCCACCCTAACTTGACCAGGCTGCTTTCCGATACGGTCTCAAAAACGCTTGTGTTGCGCGGGTCTTTCGTCAGAATCAAGGCTGGCTTGTCATCAATTTCTGTATTTAGACATAGTTCGCTTTCTTCTCCCTCGGCATAGCTGCCGCCTATATCGCTATGGCAGCCGGGAACGAAAATCTCAGCGCACTTGTCTGGTACGGTTTTCCCAACGTCTGTAATGGCAAAGTTCTTTCGGTATTCGTCTATGGCGCCAATGTGGAGTGTACAGTCTACACGGGGCAATTGGGGGGAATAGAGGCCGTAGTCTGTTGCGTTAAGCTGGTGGGTTTGGAATGTTTCTGAATCTTTCAGACCGATGGAGCTTACGGTGTCATATAATCCCAAGAAATCGACTTTGTGCTTGTTGTCAGGCATTTTCTCCAAGAACGTTAAACGTTTTCCTTTGAATAGCGACTTTGCACTGCCGTAGAGGAACTCATTAAACTGAGCTTCGTAAGTGATGTTGGCCCCACTCTTCCCACGGGCCACCAGATAAGCGAACAAGCGGGCGCAAGCTGCACCACGGCTGAATCCGTAAGCAGAAAAGTGCACTTCGTCCTTGCTCCAGTCAATACCTTTTCCTGTCAAGTAGGCGTAGGCTTTTGACACGCCGCGCGACACCTTGTCGACCACGCCGCCATGCCAAGCACCTACGGCACTGCCAGAGGCTAATCCCAGGACATTGTTTTTTATGGCTTTTATTTGCTCGCCCTTTTCTGATACATAATTAGTGATGCTCTCCCAGACACTGAAAGAATTAATTTCTTCCTTGGTTTCAACGTCGTAGAAAGTACCAGGACCCTCAATGTAGATGCTGTGGAAGTATTTATTCACGCCATTCTCTTTGACAGGCTCTTTGACGGTAATGGCCAGTTCGCTGAGTGCAGCCACATTCGTGTCCTTTTGTGTGAGGTTGGTCGATGTGCTGCATGCGCGTACCTCCTGTGCCGTCTTCTGCTGGGTGTTCATTTTGTTCAAAGTTCCGTCGAAGAACATGCTGATGTAGAAGACCTTCTTCACATTTTCAGTCTCTTTCGGGTTCTTCTTCTCTGGCGCTTTCGCTGAATCTCCTGAGGGCATGGTTTAAGGCTATTTGGGGAGTTGCTTCTTAGGGGTCTTGATGATGACGGGTGGCGGCGTGGGCATCTGTCCGTCGGTGACGAGGCTGATGCTGCCGCCCCAGGCGCAGACGCAGGTGCTCGACTTGGTCAGTGCCGGCTGGTTCTTCACGAGGTAGTCCATCTTGCCGGGCATCCACGGCGTCACGGTGTTCGGCACGCAGGGCATGGGGGTGAGAGCACCCTGGGCGGCGGCGGTGGCTGAGGCCGTGGGTGGATAGGCCAGGGAGCGGCAGGGGCCGAAGGACGGGATGTTCACCAGGGGCTTGTAGTCGAGGATGTTGGCCATGGGAGGCCCGGAGAGGGTGACCAGCTTGTCGGGGAGCACCGTCAGCGGCACCTGGGCTGTGCCCATGGTGCAGCGCAGCAGGGCGCCGGAGCAAACATACGATTCTGCCATTGTCGTGCGATGTGTTTAGTTCACCTTCACCATGCCGCCCTTGATGTCGATGGTGGCGTTGGCGTTGATGGCCACGGCGTTGCTGGCCTTGATGTCGTGGCTGGTGGAGTATTCCTTCAGCTCGTTCTTCGCCTCCTCGCGTATGTTGTTGGCGCTGACCTGGAGGTCGTTGGCCACCTGCTCGTCCTTGCTGTCGTTGACGGTGACGAACTGGTTGACCTCCACCGTCAGCTCGTCGTTGTGGTCGATGGTGGTCTTGCGGTCGTTGTGGATGGTGAGAGTCTGGTCGTGCTCAACGGTCTCCATGAGGTCGTGGCCCACATTGACGTACATGTCGGTGCCTGAATTCTGCGAGTACTCGTTGTCGGCATTCTCGGTGATGTCGTGGCGTACATCCAGGGTGTAGTCTTTGCCGGCGGTGACCTTGATGTTGTTGCCGGCCTTCATGATGATGTCGCGGTCGGCATACAGCTCGATGTTTCCCTTCGACTTCAGGCGGATGAGCTTGCTGTCGGTAGAGAGGAGCACCTCGTAGTTGAGGGTGTTGTTGTCGTAAATCTTGATGTAGCCGCCAACGCCGAACTCCTCGTCGCTCTGGTTGTCGTGTATCTCGATGGTGTGGCCACTGGCTGTTCGCAGGGCTTTCACGTTGTTATTGCCGGGATACCAGGCGGCATCGACGGGCGTGCGCTGACTGAAGACGGCGCCTGCGACGTAGGGGCGCTCGAAGTTTCCCTCCTCGAAGTCGACGTACACCTCGCTGTATTTCTCAGGAATGATATATGCGCCGAAAGCGTTGCCGTCCTGTCCGATATACGGCTGCGCCACGGGAATCCAGGGGGTGCTACCGCTCTTCTCGCCGCTACGGTATTCGTTGATTTGCCAGGCGAAGCGCACCTTCACGCGCCCCCAGTGCTTGGGGTCCTCGGTCTCGACGACGTGCGCCCTGACGGGGTGGTCGCAGCGCGGGTAGATAGTCGTGTTCAGGTAGGGGGGATAGTCGATGGCGGCTGTGATGCCCTGGAAGGTGTTGCTGTACTGGTCGTCGACGCCGAAGGTGTGGGTGACCTCGGTGATGAGGATCTCGTCCTGCTGCACCTCGCTCTTCTCCGTGGAGGAGCTGATGTAGTTGTCGGTGATGGAGAGCTTCGCCCCGATTTTCAGCTTCGAGCAGAATGTGGTGCCGGTGTAGACGAGCATGTTGGCGCGTGTGCCCTGGCGCTCGGCCTGTGCCTGCTGGATGAACTCCGGCTCGGGCATCGTCCCGCTCTCCACCTTCTCGTCGGCCTCCAGGCCGGCCCCCTCCATGATGCGGCGGGTGCGGTGGACGTACACCTCTTTCGAGCTGTTGAAGACGCTGTCGTTCAGCTTGTTGCCCGTGGCAGGCTGGTCGGTGCCTTCGTAGCTGGTGCCTTTGTTGAAGTTGTTCACTCCTAAGCCGGCGAACATGAAGTTCTGGTGGAAGGTCTGCAGGCGGATGGTGTATTCCGACAGGTCCTGGCTGGGATATTTCAGCTGGATGCTCTCCTGGTCGGCGAGCTTGCCGAAGTGCAGCTCGCGGCCCGTGCTGAACATCCACTCGCCGTAGCGGCGCGCCTGGCGCTGCAGGAACTGGTAGCTGCTCTCGTTATACTGTACGGTGTAGTAGATCTGGTCTTCGTATTTAGGCTGCACCTTCCCCTTCACGCTGGCACGGCCCAGCACCTCGTTGATGATGTCGGCCAGCTTGTACTCGTTGTAGACGTGGCAGTCGGGGTGGTCCATGAGGGCGACATCTTTCGACATGGCCTCCACTTGGATGACGTACTCGCTGTCTTGGCGGCTGGCATCGGCGGCGGTGATGAAGCCCTCGAACTCCAGGTCGGCATTGCGGCCGGCATCGGAGAAGGTGGTGATCTTCTCTTCGATATTGTCGGTCTGCAGGGTGAGCGTCACCTCCTTGCCGATGATGGTGCTGCAGGCGGAGAACTGTATCTCGCTGATGTCTTCCTCCGGGTCTTTGCGCAGGGTGAAGGTCAGCTTGGCGGGCACCAGCAGCTGCTGCTTCAGCGAGAAGTCGTCGAGCCGGTATTTGGCACCGTCGATCTCAATCTTGAACTGCTCCGACTGCGTGCCGTTGATGCTCAGCGAAATATTCTTGACGGAAATAGACATAGGCTACGAGGTCCAGTTGTTGTTGAACTCGGCGGTGTCGTTGGCACCGACGATGATGATTTCAGCGGCCAGCGTGATGGTGGTGTACATCAGCTTGGAGTCGCTGTCGTTGAAGTAGTCGCGCAGGTCGACGCAGTAGGCGTTCTTGAAGTTCACGGTCTTGAAGCACCGCTTGTTCTGGCGGGCCCAGACGACGAACTTCAGGTAGCCGTCGTAGACCATTGTCTTGTCGAACATCCAGCGGTAGAAGAACACGTCGTCGTCGCTCTGCGACGGCATGGTGAAGGTGATGCGGCCGCCACGCGGGCGTGCCGACGGCTTGCCGGTGGCATCGCAGGCCTGTGTGAACTGGTAGCTGCACTCTACGATGCCGTATTTCTTGTTGTTGATGACCACTTTCCCGTGGAAGGCGTCGTTGTCGTTGGCAGCGGCGGCGGGGGCGGCACCGCCCAGGATGGAGGAAACCGTGTTCTTGGCGGCACTCAGCGGCGCGTTGAGGCCGCTGTTGAAGGCGGCTCCAAGGCCGCTGGCAATGTTCTGGGCTGTGTTCTTCGCGTTGTTGGTAAGCTTGTTCGTGAGCGACGAGATTTTGTTGACGACGGCGTTCTTCGCGCTCTCGATGGCGTTGAGGCCCTTGTCCTTGATGCTGGTGATTTTGTTCTTGATGGGGTCGGTGACCTTCTTCACTTGGTTCAGCACCTTCGTCTTCACCGTGTCGATGGCTTTCTGCGTGGCCTGCTTCACGGCATCGATGGCTTTCTGCTTCACCTCCTTGTAGGCCTCCTTGCCGGCTTTCTCCAGCTCCTTCAGGGCTTCCTTGGCCTTGTCGCCAACGCTGGTGAACTCCTTCTTGATGTCGTTGCCGGCATTCTTCAGCTGCTGTTTGACGTCTTCCAGCAGCTGCTTGCCGTCTTTCTTCAGCTGCTCGGCCTCCTGCTTCAGCTCGTTCTTCACGCGGTCGCCCAGCTCGCCGAGCTTCTGCTGTGCGTTGTCGAGGGCCTGCTGGGCTTTTTGCTTGCCCTGCTCGATGAGGCTGTCTACTTTCTTGCCGGCTTCGTTGGCGTAGTCTTGTATTTTCTTCTCAACGGCGGCGGCACCATCCTTGACCTTGTCGATGCCCTCTTCGATTTTCTGTTGGGCGGCCTTGCCCACATCCTCCAGCTTCTGTTGGGCATCGTCGATGATTTCCTGGGCTTTCGCCTCGGCCTGCGAGGCTCCGTCCTGGAACTGCTGCATGGCGCTCTGCCCCATGTTGCTGAGGTTAGAGCCGGCCTCGTTGAGCTTGTCGCCTAACTGGTCGCCGATTTGGTTGACGGCGTTCTTCACCGACTCCTCTGCTCCCTGTGCCACATTCTGTACCATGTCGGTAGCCTCGGAGAGCTTGCCCTGTACCTCCTGTGTGGCGGTGCTCACGGCCTGCTGCACGGAGTCTTGAGTCTGGCTGGCAGTGCTCTTCAGCCCCGGCTCCACGCTGTTGGCGGCCTCTTTGGCTTTCTGCTCTGCCTGTGCCACGATGTCGTTCATCTGGCTCTCGGCGGCGGCAGCAGCCTGGCTCAGCTTGCTCTCGGCCTCTGCCACGGCCTTTTTGATGTTGTCCTCAGCTTCCTTGACGAGGGCATTGGCCTTCTCCTTGGCCTCCTGCAGGGCAGCTTCGGCGGCTTTCCGCCCTTCGGCGGCAATGCGCTCGGCCTCGGCAGAAGCCTCGTCGGCACTGTCGTTGGTCTCGTCGGCCAGCTGCTTCATCCCGTCCTCTGCCTTCTCGGCAATCTTGTCTTTTTCTTCGGCGGCAGTACTGAGGGCATCAGCTCCGGCATCTTTGATGCCCTCGCCAATCTTGGCGGCCTCCTTGCCCACCTCGGCGGCTCCTTTGGCGGCTTCTTGGCCCAGCTTGGCGGCCTCCTTGCCCACCTCGGCAGCTCCTTTGGCGGCTTCCTGGCCCATCTTGGCGGCCTCCTTGCTCACCTCGGCAGCATTTTTGGCCGCAGCGTCAATCATTGAGTCGAAAATGTCCATGCGCAAACAGAATTAGGTCTATATATAATAATGTATAGAGGGAGCGCCCCCCCCTTTGCGGAAGAGGGCGGCTTGCGGAGGGGCCGCAAGCCGCCCGTGAGAGCGACAGGTTTTAGTTGTCGATGGTCCAGCGGTTGTTGTGACGGGCATTGCCGA
>Ga0310691_10001945_pt1 | contig 29502 bp, 20 predicted proteins | sample 176DNAGHGlowgp2_FD_203887 | JGI IMG/M metagenome (GOLD analysis project Ga0310691, IMG submission 203887) | Sheep rumen microbial communities from Palmerston North, Manawatu-Wanganui, New Zealand - 1766 DNA GHGlow gp2 (v2) (version 2) | ecosystem: Host-associated > Mammals > Digestive system >... | reverse complement strand
GGTTGGTTTTTTCCTCTCTGTAGGACGCAGACAACCTCGTCGCTACGCTCCGAGAACGTCTGCGTCCTACAGAGAGGGATGTCTATTTTCTACTCCAAGAAATTGCACTTCTATCTTGAAAGTATATATTTATACTCACGAATATGCCCAAGTTGCCTGCCCTAATGCCATTTGTTTGGGAAAACGTTTGCGCGTCAAGAAGTAAAGATTTCCCGGCCTTTTCCTTTCATACTGTAAGCAAAATGCCTATATTTGCACCAGATTCTTTGATACGAAGCGTTTAGTAGTTTGTTCTATTGGATATAGAGTTTGTTAGTTCTGCCATAAGGTAAGAAAGATGGTAGCTCAGGATAACATTTCGCATAGCACTTTTAGCTAATAATGATGTATTCAGGAAAACATGCAGGTGAAGGACGAGGCCGGCGGCCCTGTCCTTCACTTGCTGTCAGGGCTGTTTTTATGCCACGCAACGTTAATCTTCTGAAATCTTTTTGTTATTTCGACAATTCTTTTTACCTTTGCCGATGATACTTATTGTTTAACTTAATTAATACGCTTATGAAAAGACTTTTTACCTGTTTAGCAATGATGGCCGCTGTGCTCACTGTCAGCGCAACCACTTACACCGTGGCCGGTGTGTCGGCTGTGGTGAACGGAGCCGAGTGGGACCCGGCCAACACGGCTAACGACATGACGTCGAGCGACGGCACGAACTATCAGCTGACCGTGACGGGAAAGACCCTCAAGGCCGGCGTAAACTACGAGTACAAGGTGGTGGAAGACCATGCCTGGACGGTGTCTTATCCGCAGAACGGCAACACCAGCTTCAGTGTCAGCGCGAACGGTGTCTACACCATCAACTACAGCTACAAGGTGGGCGACGCACTGCCTACGGTGACCACCGTGAAGACCAGTGACGCTGAAATCGGCGAGACGGTATGGTCGGTCATCGGCACCATCAACGGCGACTGGGACACGGACACCGACATGACCAAGGGTGCTGACGGCATCTATAGTGCCACGTTCACGGACATTGCCGCCGGCGAGTATAAGTTCAAGGTGCGTGCCGACCACGACTGGACGGAGGCATACCCCTCAAGCGACTACGCGCTGAACGTCTCTGCCGACAATTCGACCGTGACCATTAAGTTCAATGCCACGTCGCACGCCATCACCGTCGACGTGAACGGCGCTGCCGAGGAGAAGACGTACACCGTGGCCGGCACCTACCGTCTGGTCGGTGCCACGGAGGATGACGACGTGGTGGGTGCCCGCCTCTTCGGCACCGTATGGGATGCATCGCTGACGGCTAACGACATGAAGGCCAGCGGCAACAGCTATCGCTGGGCGAATGCTTGCGTGTTCCTGCCTCAAGGCAATGCCGTCTATAAGGTCTGCGTCAACCATGCCTGGACGGAGAGCTATGGCGACGGTGAGGCCAACAAGGTGTCTACGGAGATTCCCGCCCCAGGATTCTATGATTTCAGCATCTCCTTCGACCCTGCTACCAAGAATCTGTCGGAGGCATTCACCCTGTTGAATATCGGTGTGGTAGGCTCGCTGGTAGGTAGTTGGGACAATGACGTGCTGATGACCTATGTGGATGGGGTCTATGAGCTGACGGTCAGCGATGTGGTTTCTGGCAGCTACGAGTTCAAGGTTCGCGCCAATAAGTCGTGGAACTGGGCCGACTGGGGCCAGGGTGGCCGCAGCGGCTCAAATATCCCCGTCATGATTACCGCCGACAAGGCTGACGTGAACATCACCTTCGACCCCATTGCCGAGACGGTCAGCTTTGAGCTCAGCGAGGCCGCAGGCATCAGCACGCTCACAGCCGACAGCATGAAGGATGCCGCCCGCTACAACCTGCAGGGACAGCGCGTAGGCAATGGCTATCGCGGCGTGACGGTGATGAACGGAAAGAAGTACATGGTGAAGTAAGCCGCTGTACTGCAGACAAAATAGGAAAGGGGAGCACTACTCGTGGTGGTAGGGCTCCCCTTTAATGATGGTACATGCGCGATAGACCTGTTCGGTGAACGTCATGCGAATCATCTGGTGGCTGAAAGTCATGCGCGACAGGCTCAGCTGTTCGTTGGCACGACCGTAGACGGCGGGCGAGAAACCGTAAGGCCCGCCGATGACGAACACCAGGCGGCGGCAGGTCTGCTGCTTGTGCTCCAGCCAGCGGGCAAACTCCACGCTGCGCAGCTGGCGGCCATGCTCGTCCAGGAGCACCACGGTATCCGACGGCTGTAGCTGCTTCAGGATGAGCTCGCCCTCCGTCAGCTTCTGCTGCTCCTCGGTCAGGCTCTTGGTATTCTTCAGCTCAGGGATGGTCACTACGTCGAAGGGCATGTAGTGACCGATACGCTCCACGTAGTCGGCAATGACGGCCTGAAAGTGTTTGCTCGTGGTCTTGCCGACCTGTATCAGGATGGTCTTCATAGCCCATCGTACGTTTTTAATTCTTAATGCTTAACGCTTAACTTCCTCTTCGTCTATGGCATAGATGCTGCGGCCGTGGTGAACGGGACAGAGGGTCTCGTTCTTGTCGATGGGCGGGTACTCGTGGCGGCGCTTGGGGTTCATGGGAAACCAGCCTTTCTGCACACGCTTCTTCTGCGAGAACAGCTCGCCGATGCCCCAGAGGGCCGAGGCACCGAACACACCGACGACGGACGACAGAATGGCATTTTCGATGAACAGGGCGGTCACGATGCAGGTCACGCCGATGAGCAGGTAGACTATCCAGGGCCGCGTGCCCCAGCGATATTCGGTCTTGATGACGATAGGGTGCCAGATGCCGATGGTCAGAAACGTGCATACGGCAATGATGATTCCAGTGAAATACATAAGTCAGCGGGTAGTGTGAAATCCTTCTAAGTTCTTATAGCGGCGGCGCATCATGCGGTGGTAGATGTTGCGCATCCAATAGGGCTCGGTGAGGGTGAACAGCAGGCCGACGGCCACCAGAATCCAGTAGGCGGTGTCGGTGTCGAAAAAAGCCTGGACGGTCATGACAAAGATTACCGGCACGAACATCGTGGCGAACGAGACGATGCCCTGCCACTTGTTCTCCATCTGGTTCTTGCCGGTGAGCTTCTCGTTCAGCGGCAGCGTGTCCTTGTTGAACACGGCCATCTGGAACAGCAGACAGTAGACGGGGCCTGTGGCCGTCAGCAGGTAGGCCAGCAGCATGAGTAGCGAGAACTTGCCCGTGAAGACGGGAATCGACATGATGAGCAGCGGCAGCACCAGCACGCCGCAGTAGAAATAGTATTTGGCACGCAGCAGCGTCAGGATGTTCTCCTTGTGTACCATGAGCAGGTCAATATAGTTGCCCTCCGGGCACATCACCTTCGTCAGGTTGACGGCCCCGAAGAAGATAAAGGCATAGAGACAGAAGAAGTTGCGCTCGAACGAGCTGCGGTAGAGGTCGAGGAAGGCGATGGCCAGTGCAAAGAAGGTGATGAAGCACACGCCCTGGATGAAGCGGCTACGGATGGCCTTGTTGCGCATGGTGCTCTTTATCTCCAGCTTCAGGTATTCGCCTATCTGCCCGAAGCGGTTCAGCGCCGCAAACTCGGAGACGTGACGGAGCTTTGTCTTCTCGTGCTTGCCGATTTCGGCGTAGATGAAGCGCATCTGCAGCCGCCGGTTGATAGCGAACAAGACGATGAACAGCACGACATACACCACGAACAGCCACCACAGCGAGCCGTACGTGTAGAGGAAGTTGTCGAGGATGTCAATGAGGTCGTCGAGCATCTTGTCGGGCAGCACGAACAGCGGACCGAGCAAAGAGCTGTAGACAAGAACCGGCAGCGCCCACCAAAGAATGTGCTGGTTGACCAGCGTGCGCACCAAAAGGTACCACTGGCTGTTGACCACCACCATCAGGTGGAGCAGCACCAGCATGCCTATGGCCGCCCACGTGGTCAGTCCGCCACACCAGACAATGAACACGTAGGGCAGGAAGACGGTCATCCACATCAGGTTGCCCAAGTCGAGCAGCTGCGAGGTAAGGAAGCAGTCGATGGCGGCAAACTTGCTGATGGGGGTCAGCAGGTAGGGCTTGACCAGCATCAGCGGGGTCTGCTGGGTCATGAAGCGAGCGCCGAAGTCGAAGATGAGCAGGAAGGGCATGGTGTAGAACAGCAGGTTCGGCTCGTCGGCCTTGGTGGCGGCCAGCCAGCCGAAGAACGTGCCCAAGGCGATGAACTCGATGGCCAGGAAGGCTGCCATGATGTAGCCGAACAGCTTGCCATACTGGTTGGCCTCGAACATGGGGTGGCGCTTCTCGCTCAGCTTTGTGTTTTTGCGGAGCAGGAGGAACAGCTGGAATTTATTCATTGAGTGGTCGATAGGTCAATTATCCATTATCCATTGTCAATTACCGAAGGTCTATCACCTCGGCGGTGGGGAAGTCCTTGGAGTTAAAACGGAAGATGCCGTCGGGCAGAGTGGTGGCCTTGAAGTTGGCGATGTCTATGGTCGTCCAACTGCCCTGCTGCTTCATGCGTATCTGCGACGGCACGTGGCTCTTGGCACTGACGGTGATGTACATCTCCTGAATGCCCTTCCGCTTGTCGGTGGCCGTCAGGTGTACCTCGTAGTGCCCGCCCTTCTTGGTCATCGCCAGGGCATAACCCTTCTTATACATATATATAAAGTTATAGGGGTTGATGGCGGCCAACTCGGACTCCGACGGATTGGCGACGTTCACCTCGTCGTTCTTCTTCATGTATGTCCACTGGGTCTTGCCGTCGAACCATACTGTCGCCTGGGGCGTGGTGGCCTGAAACTTCCGGCCCTTGACGGCGATGGTGCCGCTGGTGTTGTACTTGGTACCCTTGATGGTAAACGATGCCTGCGCACCCTTGGCGTTCGACACAACGGCTGCTGTCTTGTCAAGCACCTGCTTGGCGCTCTGCCCGTAGGCCATGCTGACAAGGAAAGATATGAGGAATAGTATTGTCTGGCGCATGCCTTAATGCTTAAAGTTCAAAGTTCAAAGTTCAATGTTCAAAGTTCAATGTCTCACCCTCGCCACTGTGCCAGCAGGTTCTCAAGGCTCATCTCGTCCGTAAGCAGCACCTCGCGGGGCTTGGAACCATGAGCTTGTCCTACGATGCCGGCTTTCTCCAGCTGGTCCATCAGTCGGCCGGCACGGTTGTAGCCGATGGCGAACTTGCGCTGAATGAGCGACGTGCTGCCACTCTGTTCGCGCACTATCAGACGGGCGGCATCCTCAAACATCGGGTCCAGGTGCTGCATGTCCACATCGCGACTCTCGCCACCCTCCCCGTCGTCGGTGTCGGGTTCGGGCAGTTCAAAGGCACTGAGGTAGCCTTGTTGCTGCGAGATATACTGGTTGATGCGTTCCACCTCCGGCGTATCGACAAAGGCACACTGCACACGAACCGGCTCGCCGCCGTTCAGGTAGAGCATGTCGCCGCGACCTATCAGCTGCTGGGCACCGGGACGGTCAAGAATGGTGCGCGAGTCGATCATGGCACCTACGCGGAAAGCAATGCGGCTGGGGAAGTTGGCCTTGATGGTGCCCGTGATGATGTTCGTCGTAGGACGCTGGGTGGCAATAATCATGTGTATGCCTACGGCACGGGCCAGCTGGGCAATACGGGCAATGGGCAGTTCCACCTCCTTGCCGGCGGTCATTATCAGGTCGCCGAACTCGTCGATGACCACTACGATGTAAGGCATGTACTTGTGGCCGTGCTCAGGATTGAGCTGACGCTCTATGAACTTCTTGTTGTACTCCTTGATGTTGCGCGACTGTGCCATCTTCAGCAGGTCGTAGCGGGTGTCCATCTCCTTGCAGAGCGAGTTGAGCGTGCGCACCACCTTGGTGACATCGGTGATGATGGGGTCGGCATCGTCGTCGGGCACCTTCGCCAAGAAGTGCTTCTCGATGGTGCTGTAGACACTGAACTCCACCTTCTTGGGGTCTACGAGCACTATCTTCAGTTCGGCGGGGTGCTTCTTGTAGAGCAGCGACGTGATGATGGCGTTCAGACCAACTGATTTACCCTGACCCGTAGCACCAGCAACGAGCAGGTGGGGAGCCTTGGCCAGGTCGAACATGAACACCTCGTTGGTGATGGTCTTTCCCAAGGCGCACGGCAGCTCCATGGTCGACTCCTGGAACTTCTTCGAGTTCAGTATCGACTCCATCGACACAATGGCCGGTTTGGCATTGGGCACTTCTATACCAATGGTGCCCTTGCCGGGAATGGGGGCGATGATACGAATGCCGAGGGCCGAGAGGCTCAGGGCTATGTCATCCTCCAGGTTGCGAATCTTCGAGATGCGCACACCGGGGGCCGGTGTTATCTCATAAAGGGTGATGGTGGGACCGACGGTGGCCTTGATGCTGCTGATTTCCACGCCGAAGTTGCGCAACACGTCAACAATACGGTTCTTGTTGGCGTTCTGCTCCTGCATGTCAATGAATGGCTTGCCATCGCTTTCATATTTCTTTAATAGGTCGAGCGTGGGATAGTGGTAGTTCTCCAAGTCACGCTTGGGGTCATAAGGGGTCGAAAGGTCTCCATAGCTGGCCACGTTCTTGCCCTTGGCTTCTTCCTCGTCGTGTCCCGCATCAACGGTCAACTCCACACTGTCTTCCAGTGCATCCGCTGTGGCTGCTTTGGGGGTGTGGGGTGTAGGGGTGGGTGGGGCCGCAGGTACCTGGGAATCAGTGTCTACAGTGAATTCTATCTCCTCTGTCAGCGGGTTGTCAAACACGGTGGGGTCTTCCAGCGTGGTGATTTTATCGCTGTCATTGCTGTCATTGGCATCGTCGCCACTGTCTCCCCGCCCGATGTTTATCTCCATCGGAATCTTCTTCAGATAGTGAAGTGGATTTAGGAACTTTCGTAGCACGATAACCGTTTCCATGCTCAGGTAGACTAAGAAGGCTATGGCTGTAAGCAACAGAATGGCGGTAAGGCCTGGCGAACCGAGAAATCCTTCTATCTGCTGGCACACGAACATACCGTGGTCGCCGCCGGGGTTGAAACATGCTTCGGCAAACAAGGGCGAGAGGAATTTAGCCAGCGTGACCGATGCCCATATCATGACGATGGACAAGCACAAAAACCACTTCAGCAGTCTTACCTGATAGGCTCGCATCAGATTGACAGACACCAGCAGCAAGAACACGGGAATAAGGAAAGCTGCCAGTCCGAAGCTGCGCTTGATGAAAAACCATGACGCATAAGCTCCGATGGAACCACAAGCATTAAGAAACTCGCCGTTCTGGTTTTGCATCTCGCCCTCGCGGGGCATCTCTATCAGACTCTGGTCGGCCTGGCCGGTGGTGAAGTACGACACGAAAGCCCATACCAGATAGCCTGCAATGAACAGCAGGCAGAAACCTAATACAAAGTTAAGGCGTTCGTTGTGGAATATTTTGTCTATGCCCAAAGCTTCTTTCAGTGACGTAGCCACCTTCTCCTGCGAAGCCTTGTTAGTTTTCTTTTTTGCCATTGTTTACCTTGGTTATTTGTTTTACGAAGTGCAAAATTACGAAGAAAAACTTAGATTTCATCATTCTCACGCTGTTTTTTTGTTTTTTTGTATTACCTTTGCAGCCTAAATGACGAAAACGATTTACGAGAAGTTCGACAAGTCAGTCATCGGCACACTGCCACGGGTGGTGTTCGAGGGACGTATAGTGGTGGTGCTCAGCGAGCACGAGGCAAGTCTGGCCGTGCGCTATCTGCTCAGCCAATCCATCTTGGGCATGGACACTGAGACGCGTCCCTCTTTCCGACGGGGGCAGCTCAACTCGGTAGCACTACTGCAGGTGTCAAGCCATGATGTCTGCTTCCTGTTCCGTCTTAACCTGTTAGGCATGTCACCTTCGGTCAGACGACTGCTGGAAGACACCACGGTACCCAAGATAGGCCTCTCATTGCGCGATGATCTTAATTCGCTGCACCGGCTGGGAGACTTTAAAACCGGCCGTTTCATCGACCTGCAAGACCATGTCCGAGAAATCGGTGTTGAGGACATGAGCCTGCAGAAACTCTATGCCAATCTGTTCGGCCAGCGTATTTCCAAGCGCGAACAGCTGACCAACTGGGAGGCTGACATTCTCAAAGACAAGCAGAAAATATATGCTGCCACTGACGCTTGGGCCTGCATCATGCTCTACGAGGAACTTATGCGACTCGAAGAAACGGGAGACTATATTTTAATAAAAAGTGAGGAAAGAAGCAACCACGATGACAACATACAGACAGATACAACTGCGTAAAGGCAAGGATGAGAGCCTCAGACGCTTCCACCCGTGGGTGTTCTCCGGTGCCATCCAGCACATTGAAGATGACATTGAGGAGGGGGACCTTGTACGTGTGGTGACTAATTCGGGCGATTTCATCGCCATCGGACACTATCAGCAAGGGTCTATTGCCGTGCGGGTACTGACGTTCAGCGATGTCGAAATCGACGATACTTTTTGGTGTTCACGCCTACGGTCAGCCCTTCAGTTGCGCCAGGCCATCGGCCTTGTGCCCTCATTCCCTGCCGCTGCAGGTGCTTCCTGCTCAGATATTCAAGGCTACGGATGTGCCAAGGGCAACGACACTTACCGCCTGGTACACGGCGAAGGCGACAACTTGCCGGGACTCATCGTTGATATCTATGGCGAGACTGCAGTCATTCAGTCGCACAGCATTGGCATGCATCGATGCCGCAAGCAGCTTGCACAGGCACTTGCAACAGTGATGGAGGGGCATGTCAAGCATGTTTATTACAAGAGTGAGACCACCTTGCCCTTCCTAACCGCCGACGACATGAATGGTTTCTTACTGGGAAATAGCAACGACAACGTCGGCATTGAAAACGGTCTGAAGTTCCGCGTCGACTGGCTCCGTGGCCAAAAGACAGGTTTCTTTGTTGACCAACGTGACAATCGCTCGCTGCTTGAGCGCTATGCCCATGGCCGTCGAGTGCTCAACATGTTCTGCTACACGGGCGGATTCTCCGTCTATGCCCTACGTGGCGGGGCAGAACTGGTACACAGCGTCGACAGCTCAGAGAAGGCCATCGCACTGACCCGCGAGAATGTTGCCCTTAATTTCCCTGACGACAAGCGCCACGAAACTTTCTGTGAAGATGCCTTTCGCTTCCTAAGCAACTGCCAGCAACCTTACGACCTTGTCATCCTCGACCCGCCAGCCTTCGCCAAACACCGTGGGGCGCTGCACAATGCGCTGAAGGGTTATACCCGTCTCAACCAGAAAGCATTTGAGAAGATAGCTCCCGGCAGCATCCTTTTCACCTTCTCATGCTCACAGGTGGTCACAAAAGACCACTTCCGCAATGCTGTGTTCACCGCCGCTGCGTTGGCCCGTCGTAAGGTGCGAATCCTGCACCAGCTCCACCAGCCAGCCGACCATCCAATCAACATCTATCACCCAGAAGGTGAATACCTGAAGGGGCTGGTGCTCTATGTGGAGTAAGGTACTGCGGTTTATTTCCGACCACAAGCTACTTAACAACAATGGGTTGTACATCGTTGCTTTAAGTGGCGGTGCAGACAGTGTGGCCTTGTTGACACTGCTTGCCAGTCATGGCTACCGGTTGCATGTAGCCCATTGCAATTTCCATCTGCGGGGAAGCGAGTCCGACCGTGATGAAGCCTTCTGTGTTGATCTCTGCCAACGACTTGATATACCCTTACATCGTGCTCATTTCGATACCCTCAGCTATGCCCAACTCCACAAAGTGAGCGTTGAAATGGCCGCCCGTGAACTGCGATACCGATGGTTCTACCAATTGTGTACCGACATCAAAGCTGATGGCATCTGCGTAGCACACCATCGTGATGACTCCGTTGAGACGGTGTTGTTGAACCTATTACGAGGTACTGGATTACGTGGATTGACAGGCATCCAACCTCGCAATGGTCTTTTATTACGCCCCCTGTTGTGCGTGTCAAGAGCAGATATTGAGAATTACCTTGCGGAGCACAAACAGTCCTACGTCACCGACAGCACCAATTTGGAGGACGATGCGCTGCGAAACAAGCTCCGTCTGCACGTGCTTCCTTTGCTAAAGACACTCAATCCTGACATCGTAGCGTGTATCCAACACACGGCAGAGAATGTCGCAGAGGCGCAAAAAATGCTGGATGTCATAATGGAAAGGTTTAAGAAAGTCAACACATTACGACTCAGTGAGTTGACAAAATACGGTTCAAGCGAATATATAATCTTTGAATGGCTAAAAAGCTACGGTTTCAACGGAACTCAGGTACGTCAGTTGTTGCGGTCACAAACGGGTAGCATATTCTGTTCGCCACTTGGCTACGATGTGCTCAAAGACCGTGAGCGCCTTGTCGTAGAACCCTCGTTAAAACCGATGGAAATGTTCAAAGTACCCGAAATAGGCACCTACATATTACCCGACGATGCGATTTCTGCCGCTCCTACAGGTATGCCAACCGGCAATATCTTGCGAATCCATATACGGCAGACTTGTAATCTCCAGGTATCTAAGCAACCATTTGTGGCTACAATTGATGCTGCCAAGGTGTACTTTCCGCTGACGCTACGGCGTGTGAAACATGGTGATGTCATGATGCCCTTCGGAATGAATGGACACCAGTTGCTAAGTGACCTGATGACCGACCGTAAGATGTCGCTCTTTGACAAACGTCGTCAGTGGGTCATGACTGATGCTCATGGCCGAATAGTCTGGGCTGTCGGCCTTCGTGTCTCCCAGTTAGTTGCTATTACAGCCGACACCCGTGAGGTCCTGGAACTACGCTTTAGTGTGGAATGATAACAAAAATTAAGGCAAGCTTTATTTTGTTCTTTGCTTGCTTATTTGTACCTTTGCACGGAAAACGAAGATAATATGCCTGAACAGACAACGACCAACAATGGCGGAGGAAGACAGCGCCGCAACCGCCAACAGCCGATAGACAGCGGCTACGCCCATGTGCAACCGCAGGCCACCGACATAGAAAAAGCGGTGTTGGGTGCGCTGATGATAGACAAGGATGCCTACGCCGTAGTATGTGAGCTATTGTATCCAGAGAGCTTCTACGAGCCGCGCAACCAGAAGATTTACACAGCTATCCGTGAATTGTCGTTGCATGAGCTACCTGTTGACATATGGACGGTGACCGAGCAGCTGGCCCGTCAGGGCGACTTGGAGGATGTCGGTGGGCCTGGATATATTGCTGAATTGTCGGCAAAGGTTGCTTCATCGGCCAATGTGGAGTACCACGCCCGTATTATTGCCCAGAAATCGCTAGCCCGTCAACTTATTTCCTTCGCGGGGAACATAGAGACCAAAGCCTTCGATGAGACGGTCGACGTAGACGAGCTGATGCAGGAGACCGAGGGTGCTCTTTTTGAGTTGGGCCAACGCAACCTAAAAAAGGACTACACGCAGATAGACCCGGTCATTAAGAATGCCATTGAGGTGATACAGAAAGCTGCCGGCAACAAGGACGGTATGACGGGTGTTCCGACGGGTTATCACAAATTAGATGACATCACTAGCGGTTGGCAAGCCTCGGACTTGGTCATAATAGCTGGGCGTCCCGCCATGGGTAAGACATCGTTTGCATTGTCAATGGCTAAGAATATTGCTGCCGACTTCAAGGTGCCGATGGCTTTCTTCTCGCTTGAGATGTCGAACGTACAGCTGGTCAACCGCCTGATATCCAACTGCTGTGAGATTCAGGGCTCCAAGATTTTGAACGGCCAGTTGCACAGAGACGAGTGGGAACGTTTAGACAAGAACGTCAACCAGCTGTTAGGCGCTCCGCTCTATATCGACGACACGCCGGGTCTGTCGGTGTTTGAGCTGCGTACGAAGGCCCGCCGACTGGTGCGCGAACATAAGGTGCAAATCATAATGATAGACTATCTGCAGCTGATGAATGCTAATGGCATGCGTTTCAGCAGCCGTCAAGAGGAGGTGAGTACCATCTCACGCTCGCTGAAGGGCCTGGCCAAGGAACTCGACATCCCCATCATTGCCCTGTCGCAGCTGAATCGTGGCGTGGAGAGCCGCGAAGGGCTGGAGGGGAAACGTCCTCAATTGTCTGACCTTCGCGAGTCTGGAGCCATCGAGCAAGATGCCGATATGGTGCTGTTTGTCCACCGTCCTGAGTATTATCACATCTACCAAGACGATAGCGGGCACGACCTGCGCGGCATGGCACAAATTATCATTGCCAAGCATCGTAAGGGCGCTACTGGCGACGTGTTGCTGAAGTTTCGTGGTGAATTTACACGTTTTGAAAATCCAGAGGACTCGCAGTTAGCTTCGAAATTACCAGAAGACCGTGGTCCCATTCTGGGTAGCAGTATGAACAATGGCACGCCACCTACCGATACTGACATGCCATTTCCTGCATCCATGCCCGAAGGAGAGGTCTCGTTCTGAGTACAGCTCCTCCTTCGAGTGGTTGCCGCTAACGATTATTTACGGGAATACTTATCGATAAGCGACTGGGCTTGTCCATTGCCAAGCTCTTTTGCTTTCTGCAGGTTTTGAAGACCTTCCTGCTTTTGTCCCTTCTGACACTGGGCAAGGCCCAGAAAGAGGTATCCGTCGCTTTGGTCAGGTGCGGCGGCTATGCATCGTCTGGCAGTGGCAATAGCTTCGTCATTCATACCCACACGCACCTCGACTGCTGCCTGCTCCATGAGGTAAAGCGGCTCCTGGGGTGCCATGTCCACGGCCTGTCGTATGTCGTTTAGAGCTTGCTGATAGAGGTGGCCGGCTAGTTCGGCCTGTTCACGCTGGTAGTAGAACTCCGCCGTAAGTTGTGCGGCCATCAACTCACCATAGGCATTGTAGTCGCCTACGGCCTGCCGATACTTTCCTGCCTCGTAGCGAGCCTGGGCACGCACCAACAGATAAGGAGCAGCAGTCTTGGGGTAGGGTTTTGTAAATTGATGGACGGCACTATCCAAAAGGGCTAACTGTGTTTCGCGGTCACCCAGTTGTGCTTTACACTGTGAGGCTGCAAAAAACACTTCGGCTCCGCGCAGTTCACCCTTTGTCAGTAGCATGTACAGGTCGTATGCATCGGCATACTGCTGCATGGCGAAGCGTATCTGTGCCTGCTGTTGCAGGTAAACGGGCAGCGCTTGCAGGCGGTAAGCCGCTTCCGACTCACCGAGCGCTCGTTCAAGGCTCCACGGCTCGTAGGCCAGCTGAGGCTGGTAGACCACTTTCTGGTAGATAAGCTGTGCATATTGGTAGTGGGCATCATCCTTCTTGGTAGCCACTTTCAGGGCTTTCTGCATATCGTCGTCAGCCTGTTGGTAGCGACCGTTGGCAGCGGCAAGACGGGCACGGTAGATATAGCCGTCGGCTGCCTGTGGAAATTGCTGGATAAAGCGGTCGACCAGTTGCTCGAACTCTGTACCCTCCATGACCGAACTGGCAACATAGAGCGACAGCAGTGCCTCGTCATAGTCGGTGGGCAGTGCAATGGGTATGGCCGTCGAGCGCAGCGTGGCATCATTGATGCTCAGACCTGTGGTGTGCAGGTCGTTAGCAAAGCGGGCACTCACGGCATAACTCTGTGTGCTGCCCGTGGTGGCTGGCTGCAGCAGTCCGATGACCTGGCCTTCTTGATTGAACACCGGACAGCCAGCCTGCTGCTCGTCAGCCGGGAGGTTGAGCGTGTAATAATCGTAGCCAGACTGGAAAGATTCTGACCCGGCTACGGTGCCCTCCGTGCAACGGGGTTGCTGTTTGGTAGCGTAGGGCATCAGCCACACCAGACCCGTAGTAGGCACCGTCTTGGTGGCTATTGGCGGACAGACGGGCTTGTGCATGTCGACTTGGAACTTCGCCACGTCGTAGAGGTCGTTGGCTCCCATCAGCTGGATGACGGCATGCTCCTTGCCGTCGGCATCAATGATGACGGCCCGGTGGGCACCTCGGAAGGGCTTGAAGGCACTGACGGCTTCGCCCTGCTGGCCTGTAAAGAAGCCATTGCTGCTGGCCAGCAGACTACCATCGGCAGAGAACGTCTTCAAGGTGAACACCGCCTGCGACCATTGCTTGGCCCACGACTGGGCATGCAGAGGCAGGACGGTCAGCAGGGTGACGACGGTCATGCCCATCAGTCGCCCTATTTGTGCAGAGAAAAGCTTTTCCATATATTGTTTCTTGGCGCTCAATGCGCCCGTTGTGTTTGCTTTAAGTGTTTGATATTATGTTGTTATCGTATAATCTCTCCAGTTTATTCCTCAATGCCGAGCAGTTGCTTGGCATTGGCTACGGCAGCCTCCGAAACGGCGCTTCCACTGAGCATCTGGGCTATCTCGCCGATACGCTCGTCGGTCGTCAGTTCTACCATGTGGGTCGTGGTGCCCTGAGGGGTGTCTTCCTTGCTGACCTGATAGTGGTGAGCACCGCGTGCCGCTATCTGGGGCAGGTGGGTAATAGAGATTACCTGGCGCTCGTGAGCCCCCATTTCGGCCATAATGTCGCCCATCCGTTCGGCCATCTTGCCGCTGACACCCGTGTCTATCTCATCGAAAATGATGGTTGGAAGCTTGACGGCACCACTAATCATGGCCTTCAACGAGAGCATGACACGGGCTATCTCGCCACCACTGGCCACCTGCGAGACGGGCTGGAGTGGGGTAGACGTGTTGGCCGAGAAGAGGAATGCCACCTTGTCGTGACCACTCTTGCCCAGCTCATCGGTGGCAATGCTCACCTCGAATCGCACGTTTGGCATGCCCAGTGTGACCAGCCGCTGGCTTATCTGCTGTTCTATCTGGCGGGCAGCCTGCTGGCGCACGGCGGTCAGGGCATCGGCCTGCTGGCGGCACTGGCTGTCCAGCTGGTTGAGTTGCTTCCGGGCGTTGGCTAGCGCTTCGTCGCTGTTCTCAATATTGGCTAACTGTTGTTTCAGGCTGTCGCGCTGTGTTATAAGTGCTGCAACGCTCTCGGCATGGTATTTCTTTTGTAGTTCGTAGAGCTTGTCCAGCCGGTTGTTGACATGTTCCAGTTCGGTAGGGTCGAAATCGGTGTGCTCCAACAGACGGCTCACCTCATCGGCTATGTCGTCCAGCTCTATCTGGCAGGTGGCTAACCGTTCGGCCAGCTCGTCAGCTTTGGGCAGCACACGGCCGATGGATTGCAGGGCATGCTGCGACTGGCGCATCAGGCTCCGCACACCACTGTCGTTCCCTGTGTCAGCACCCTCCTGACCGTTGAGTGCTGAGTCAGCGTCGTAGAGGGCACTCTTGATGTCCTCGGCGTGCGACATGGTCTCGCTCTGCTGCTCCAGTTCCTCTTGTTCGCCGTCCACCAGGTTGGCATTGGCCAGCTCATTATACTGAAACTCCAGGAAGTCGGCATTCTGGCGGTTGCGTTCTATCTCGTCCTGCAGGGCTTGTAGCTCTTGTTGCTGCAGGCTATATTGGGCGTATAACTGACGATAGTCGTCGAGCAAGGCACCGTCGTCGGCAATAATGTCAACCACGCTGAGCTGGAAGTCCTGCTTGCTGAGCAACAGGTTCTGGTGCTGCGAATGTACGTCCACCAGCCGCTCGCCCAACTCTTTAAGCATGGCCAGAGTCACGGGTGTGTCGTTGATGAAGGCACGGCTCTTTCCGGCGGCCGTCAGTTCGCGACGGACTATGGTGTCGGTGGCATCGTAGTCGATGTCGTTTTCCTGAAACAGCGCCTGCATGTCGTAGCGCGAGAGGTCGAAGTGGGCTTCGATAATGCAGCGGTCGGCCCCCTGCTTGATGCTCTTGGAGTCGGCCCGCTGGCCCAGCAGCAGTCCGATGGCGCCGAGGATGATGCTTTTTCCTGCCCCCGTCTCGCCAGTAATTACCGAGAAGCCTTCATGCAGTTTAATGTTGAGTTCGTCTATCAGGGTGAAGTTCTTGATATATAGTTGCCGTAGCATACAATACGATGGATTTACTGTTTACGGATTGACGGTTTACCGTCTGTGTGTTCGGTTCGACCATCTGCGCTGCTGCGCTTCACGGTCGTTGGCGGCTTACTGTTTCAGCTTCTCCCAGGCATCGTTCTGCGAGGGGTTGATGTTGAACAGCACGTCGTAGACCGACTGTTTCTCTTTCTGCGTACCTTTGCCCTTGTAGATGTTGGCCAACTCATCGCGCTTATAGTCCGTCCATATCTGCGGCAGCAGACTTAGCGGTTTGTCCTCGTGAGCCTTCTTAAGGTCCTGCTCTAAGGCGGTGGAAATGTTGGTACGACCGCGCTCGGCATTATTGGCCATCTCGTCGAGGCCAAGCCGGTAGTAGTCGTACTGCAACTGGCGGAAGGGCTTCATGGCCTCGTCCAGATAGTCGTTGATAATGGCAAATCGGTTGCGGCTGGTCTCAAAGGCTTTCCAACCGGCAAAGCCCAGGTCCTGTGCATTGTTAGTCAGCTGCATGCAGCGCTGAAGCACCTCGGTTCCGCCCAAGGGCGAGAAGGAGTCGAGGTCGAGTCCGATGATAAGATAGGCATAGTAGGCCATGAGGGCCGTCAGCTGGTTGTCAACGGTCTCGTCGTTGAAGTTCAGCTGGTCAAACTGTATGTACTCAAAGTTGAAGTCGGCATCCTTATTATTATATAAGGTGGTGTTGTATGCCGAGTTGTAGACGGGCCGGTTAGCCTGAATCATGGCTGTACACTCGATGACGTTGTTCGTCTTGTCGTACTTGTTGACCGTGAGGTTGAAGTTGCACACGATACGTTCGTTCTTCTGAAACTGCAGCTCCGTCCACTGGCGGTCGTTCATCCATTGTTCCAGCGTCTGCTGCAGGTTCTCGAATACACTCTTGTCAGTGCCTTCCACCTGCGAGCTGTTGACGGTTATCTTCACCTGCAGCTCCTGGGCACGAGCTGTACTGCCCGCCACGAGTCCGGCACAGAGCAGGAGCGTGGCAAGCAGTCGTTGCGACTTGTTGAGCAGTAATGTTGTCATGATGCTTAGGCTGCCGGGCTTACATGGCGAAGACATTGAATCCTCCATCAACCACGGCAACGGTGCCGGTGACGAACTTCGAGGCATCAGACATCAGGTAATGGATGGTGCCACAGAGTTCTTCGGGCTCACCCATACGGCCAAAGGGCGTCTGACGGATGACGTCTAGTCCACGCTGGGTGTAACTGCCGTCAGGGTTTGTCAGCAGCGAACGGTTCTGCTCGGTCAGGAAGAAGCCTGGGGCAATGGCGTTGACACGGATTTTCTCGCCAAACTTTTTGGCACATTCTGTGGCCATGTAGGCGGTGAAGTTGCTGATACCGGCCTTGGCGGCGGCATAGCCGCAGACACGTGTCATCGGGCGGAAGGCAGCCATGCTCGAGAAATTAATAATAGCGCCCTTGCCCTGTCGGGCCATTGGGTGCAGGAATATCTGGGTGGGAATGACGGTACCCGTGAGGTTCAGGTTAAGCACGGTCTGAAACTGAGCGGGGTCGAGGTCGAAGAAGGTCTTGTCGGGGCCGATGGTAGCGCCGGGCATGTTGCCGCCGGCTGCATTGAGCAGGGTATCCACGCGGCCGTATCTGGCTAGGATGTCGTCGCAGTTCTGCTGCACCACCTGCTGGTTCATCACGTCGGTCTTCATAAACTCGCACACGCCGCCAGCAGCCTGAATGTCGCTGGCAATGGCCTGGCCCACGTCTTCCTTTCGGCCGAGGATGACGACTTTGGCGCCTTCCATCGCCAGATACTTGGCGATGCAGCGGCCCAGCACACCGGTGCCACCGGTAATGACCGTCACGTTGTCTTTGATATTAAAGAGGTTATTCATGTCTTTCTGATGTTTGTTTGTTATTGTCTATTGTTGTTTCTTGTCACTTCATGGCCACCAGCCTTAATCCTCATAGAATCCCGGCTGGCGGTAGGGAATGCCCAATTCGCGGTCGACGGTGGCCAAAATGCCCTGCACCTGAGCCAGTGCGAACATGCGTCCGAGGAACGAATAGCCGGCATTGTAGCCGCGGTCTTCGTCGCCCAGCATGGTCAGACCGTGGTCGACACGCATGGGCAGCTGCGGATTCTGCTGTTCAAAGATACGTGCCAACTCGATAAGGTCGGCCCTGCCGCCCAGATGGCTGGCTTCGGTAAAGTCGCCATTGGGGAAGATGTGGCACGAACGCAGGTGGACGAAGTGGGTGCGCGGGGCAAACTTTCTGGCCAGGTCTACCACGTTGTTATAAGCTCCCGCCGACAGACTGCCGGCACAGAACGTCAGACCGTTGTGGCGGTTGGGCACGGCATCGAGAAACCACCTGATGTCGTCCTCAGTACGCACGATGCGGGGCAGGCCGAGCACCTCGATGGGCGGGTCGTCGGGGTGGACGCACATGTTCATGTCGCACTCGTCGCAGACGGGCATAATGGCCTCTAAGAAATACTTCATGTTCTGGCGTAGTTGCTGTTTGTCAATGCCTTTGTACAGGGCGAGAAACTCGCGGAACTTCTGTACGGGGGCATCGTCGCTCTCTGAAAAGTTACCGCTGACGAACCCTTGTGTCTTGATGACAATGTTCTCCACCAGCTTATGGTCCTTCTCAGGGGTCATCGTCTTAGCCAGCTCGTCGGCTTCGGCCAGCACATTGCGGCCCTCGCCCACACCATCGGGGAAACGGAAGTCGGCCCACTCCTGACGGGCACCCTCACGTTTGAGGATGTAAATGTCGAAATAGGCAAACTCGGCATACGAGAAAAACAGGTTGGTGGTGCCGTTGGGGTTGGGGTGGGCCAGGTCAGTACGCGCCCAGTCCAGCACGGGCATGAAGTTGTAGCACACGGTGTGTATGCCCTCGGCGGCCAGGTTGCGCAGGCTCTGACGGTAGATGTCTAACTGCTGGTCGCGGTCGGGGCCGCCATACTTGATGGTCTCGGTCACGGGCAGACTCTCGACCACCGACCACCGGAGGCCGTACGACTCGATGTTCTCCCGCAGGTCACGAATCTTCTCGCGAGTCCACACTTCGCCGAGGGGCACGTCATGCAATGCCGTGACTATGCCCTCGACACCTATTTCACGCAGCATGGCAAGTGTTATCTTGTCGTTCTTGCCAAACCATCTCCATGTCCTTTCCATACTATGATTCTTGTCGTTAGGGGTTTTTAAGTTGTGCAAAAGTACGAATAACCCCCTGAAACGCAAAATAAATTAGCATTTATTTTTATATTTAATTCCCTTTTTCACTCGCTTGCTTACTTTTTTGCCCTTTTGCTTTTCTACCTTTACTTTTTTTTGTACCTTTGCACGGTCTTAAAAGAACATATCAATTATTGCGCGATGAATATATCTTATAAATGGTTAAAGGAGTACGTCGACTTCGACCTTACACCGCAACAGGTGTGCGATGCGCTGACATCGACCGGATTGGAAGTTGACGCACTCGAGGAAGTACAGAGTATCAAGGGCGGACTGAAGGGACTTTACGTGGGCCAGGTGCTGACCTGCGAGATGCATCCCGACTCTGACCACCTGCATGTGACAACGGTAGACCTGGGGCGCGACGTGCCTTCGCAGATAGTTTGCGGAGCACCCAACGTGGCTCAGGGCCAGAAGGTCATCGTGGCCGACCTGGGCTGTGTGCTCTACGATGGCGACAAGGAGTTTGTCATCAAGAAGTCAAAGCTGCGCGGCGTGGAGTCGTGCGGCATGATATGTGCCGAGGACGAGATAGGCATCGGCACCAGTCATGCCGGCATTATCGTGCTGCCCGACGATGCCGTGGTGGGCACACCAGCTGCTGAATACTACCATCTGGAGAGCGACTGGCTCATCGAGGTGGACATCACCGCCAACCGGGCCGACGCATTGTCGCATTGGGGTGTGGCCCGCGACCTCTATGCCTGGCTGGTGCAGAACGGCTATCAGACGGCCCTGCACCGTCCTACGGTCAATGGCAAAACCATTGACGACGCTTTTAGCGTGGACAATCACGACCTGCCCATCGACGTAGAAATAGCAAACAGCGAGGCCTGCCGCCGCTATGCGTGCGTCAGCATTACCGATTGCGAAGTCAAGGAGTCGCCTGAATGGCTGAAGACCCGCCTGACCACCATCGGCCTGCGCCCCATCAACAATATCGTTGACGTCACCAACTACGTCATGATGGCCCTCGGCCAACCCCTGCACACGTTTGATGCCGACATGGTGAAGGGCCACAAGATAGTGGTGAAGACCATGCCCGACGGCACCCCCTTCCAGACGCTGGACGGCGTAGACCACCGGTTGAGCGACCGCGACCTGGCCATCTGCAACGTCGAGGAGCCCATGTGCATCGCCGGTGTCTTCGGCGGCAAGGGCAGCGGCACCTACGAGACCACCCGCAACGTGGTTTTGGAGTCGGCCTATTTCCATCCCACATGGATTCGCAAGTCAGCCCGTCGCCACGGCCTGTCCACCGATGCCTCGTTCCGTTTCGAGCGCGGCATCGACCCCAACGGCGTCATCTATGCGCTGAAATATGCCGCCCTGCTTTGCCGTGAGCTGGCCGGTGGCAAGATTTCGATGGACATCAACGACGTCTATCCCTCGCCGATAGCCAACCCGCACGTGTCGCTCAGTTACGACTATGTCCACGCACTGGTGGGCAAAACCATTCCCGTGGCCACCATCAAGCACATCTGCGAGTCGCTCGAAATGAAGGTACTCAGCGAGACGGCCGACGGCCTGGAGCTGGAGGTGCCCGCCTACAGGGTCGATGTCACGCGGCCTTGCGACGTGGTGGAGGACATTCTGCGCATCTATGGCTATAACAATGTGGAGATTCCCACCCAGCTCAAGTCGAGCCTTGTCATCAAGGGCGACGAGGACCAGAAGCACAAACTGGCCAACCTGGTGAGCGAACAGCTGGTAGGTGCCGGATTCAATGAGATACTGAACAACTCGCTGACCAAGGCTGCCTACTACGACGAGCAGGCGCAGACACAGCTGGTACACATTATGAACCCTCTGTCGAGCGACCTCAACGTCATGCGTGGCACGCTGCTCTATGGAGGTCTGGAGAGCATTGCCCACAACGCCAACCGCAAGAGTCCCAACTGCCGGTTCTTTGAGTTTGGCAATGTCTACCGCTTCTCGGCAGACAAGCAGAACGACGACGACCCCATGCAGGCATACATGGAGCAGTATCACCTCGGACTGTGGCTGACGGGCAAGCGCGTCGAAGGCTCGTGGGCTCACCCCAACGAGGACACGTTGTTTGCCGAGCTCGACGCCCATGTCGACAACATACTGACCCGCATCGGCGCACAGCCGGGCATGCTGGTACGCCGCAAGTCTGACAATCCGGCCTTCTCGGCCGCACTGGCCGTGGAGAACCGTGGCGGCAAGCTGCTCATAGAGCTGGGCGTGCTGACCAAGAAGCTGCAACGCCAGTTCGGCATTGACACGACGGTGTACTACGCCGAACTGAACTGGACGGCCCTGATGAAGGTGGTGCGCAAGCAGAAGGTAGAGTTCACCGACATACCAAAATATCCTGCCGTCAGCCGCGACCTGGCTCTGCTCATCGACCAGTCGGTGGAGTTTGCCCAGATAGAGCAGGTGGCCCGTCAGACCGAAAAGAAACTCCTGAAGCGCGTAGAGCTGTTTGATGTCTACGAAGGCGACAAGCTGCCGCAGGGCAAAAAGTCGTATGCCGTCAACTTCATACTGCAGGACACCGAGAAGACCATGGGCGACAAGCAGATAGACGCCATCATGCAGAAGCTGATAGCCAACCTGAAGAAGCAGCTGGGCGCCGAGCTGCGGTAGACAGAGAGAGAAAACAATTCATATTATAAGTTTAATAACAACAGGATGGTTGACTGGAGACACGACAGCTAATTGGACTCCCCACAGGGGCACCCGGTTATTCTGCTTTCTTCAGTCATCATTCTACAATAAAGCATTATGGGAAGAGCATTTGAGTATCGTAAAGCGACTAAGCTGAAGAGATGGGGCCACATGGCCAAGACATTCACCAAGATTGGCAAGCAGATAGCCATTGCCGTGAAGGCCGGCGGTCCGGACCCCGACATGAATCCGGCACTGCGTGCGTGCATTGCCAACGCCAAGCGCGAGAACATGCCGAAGGACAACATTGAGCGAGCCATCAAGAACGCCATGGGCAAGGACCATGCTGACTACAAGGAGGTGACCTATGAGGGTTACGGACCTCACGGCATCGCCATCTTCGTAGAGACACTGACCGACAACACCACCCGCACAGTGGGCGACGTACGCTCGGTGTTCAACAAGTTCAACGGCAACCTGGGCACCCAGGGCTCGCTGTCGTTCCTGTTCGACCACAAGGCCGTGTTTACCTTTAAGAAGACCGATGGCCTGGACATGGACGAGATGATACTGGACTTAATCGACTTTGGCGTCGAGGATGAGTACGACGAGGACGACGAGGAAGGCAGCATTACCATCTATGGCGACCCCTCATCGTTTGCCGCTATCCAGAAACATCTGGAGGAAAGCGGTTTCGAGGTGACGGGTGCTGAGTTCACCCGCATCCCCAACGACCTGAAGGACGTAACACCCGAGGAGCGTGAGACCATCGACAAAATGGTGGAGAAGCTCGAAGACTTCGACGACGTACAGACCGTCTACACCAACATGAAGCCCGAAGGCGTGGAGGAGTAAGCACGCCGAACTTCCTGTTTAGTACGCAACAAGTAAAAGGTCACCACGGGTGACCTTTTATTTTGATACGGGGAAAGTGGTAGTTTGGTACGGGGAAAGTGGCGCTGAGGCCGAACCAAACTCACGCTGAGGCCGGACCAAACTCACGCTGAGGCCGGACCAAACTCACGCTGAGGCCGGACCAAACTCACGCTGAGGTCGGGCCAAACTCTGAGTTTGATGGCTACAAGCCTCTACGGACATGCACCACAAGAAAAGAGGACTGCCTTATTGGTAGTCCTTTTCTTTTAGGGTGGTCTCGAAAAGCATCTGGCCGGGATGGGCTTTCGAGTAGTAGACGTAGCGGAACGTGTAGCCCGCGTCTTTGTAGAGCTTCATCTGTGTGGTGTTGCGAAGTTCCTTGAGCAGCATGGCTCGAAGGTCGTGTTGCTGCAGTTGTTCGGCATTGTCGAGCACACTCTCCAGGGTGTAGCAGTATTTCAGCGTGTGGCTGGCAGGCTCGAACACGAGGCTGTCAATCACCATGTTGGCGGCTATCTGGCTGGGACACTGCTTCTCGGTAAACTCTTTGGCCTCGCGGGCGCAGCGTTCTTCGAGCGACTCCTGACAGGCCGTCAGCACGAGGGCTGACAGCAGAAGGGGGAAAATGATTCTTTTCATGCGTATTGGTTTGTTTTCGTTAGCTTGCGTTCGCAGGGGAGCCATGCCCAGAAGGTGGAGCCCGTGCCCTCGCCATCGCTCTCGACACCTATCTCGCCCTGACAACTCTCGACGATGTTTTTGCAGATGGCCAGGCCCATGCCCGTGCCTTGTACGAACTCGTTGAGCTTGACGAAACGGTTGAAGATGAGTTGTTGCTTGTCCTTGGGTATGCCGAGGCCCGTGTCGCGACAGTAGATGTATAGTCCGTGGCGCTCGTAACGGTAGCCTACGCGTATCTCGCCTTGCTGGGTGAACTTGACGGCATTGGTGACGAAATTGGTGTAGAGCTGTAGTATGCGCTCAATGTCGACCGATGTCAGGAACGTGTCGTAGGGGTTGTCCTTGACGAATGCCACCTGGGGATTCTGCACGCGCCGCTGCAATGTCAGGCAGATGTCGTCGAAGGCACTGGCGAAATCGATGTCTTCTGGCTTGATGGATATCAGGCCGCCGCTGAACGATGATGCCTCGATGATGTCGTTGATGAGTCGCTGAAGCATGTCGCTGCTGTTGCGGATGATGCGGACATACTCGGCACGCTCGTCGGCCGATGTCAGCGTTTCCAGTATTCCGGTGAAACCGACGATGGCGTTCAGCGGGGTGCGAAGCTCATGGGTCATGCTGGCCATGAAGCCACTCTTCAGCTGGACGCTCTGCTCGGCCAGTTCGGTCTTTGCCTGCAGCTGGCGGCGCTTCTCCATGATGTCGGTCACGTCGAGGGCTATGCCGTCTTTCTGCTTGTAGTAGCGGCCGTTGGCTTCTGTCACTTCGTCGCTGGCGGCTCCATCGCGCAGACAGCAATGGCCTTTGTCGAGCAGCATGTCAAGCTGGGAACGGCAGTCGGCTATACGGGCCTGCATGTCAGCTATCTGGCGGTCCTGGCGGCGGCGCTCCAGGTCGCTGTTGCGGATGTCGGTGATGTCGTAGGCCGACACCAGGTAGTTGACCAAGTTGCCATTGGTATCGAACAGCGGCTTGATGTTGAACTCTATATACTTGTCGAGGCCGATGTCGGGGTAGTGCATGTGCTGGCAGACGAACAGTTCGCCGCGCTCCTTGGCCGAGTAGGCGTTGCGGAACAAGGGTACGTCAAACATGTTGAGCTTCTGCCAGAAGCGGCTGGTCTCCATGCTTTTGTCCATGCCGCAGAGGGCTTTCATCGTGTCGTTCGTGCCCATGAGCCACCCGTCCTTGTCGTAGAACGACATGGCTATGTAGGGTATATTGACCAGCCGGGTGTATTTCTTCACCAGGTCGCGGGCTGCCTTGTCCTCTTCCAGGTCGCTGGTCACGTCGTGGATGGCATTGATAATGTATGCCGGCCGCCCCATGCTGTCGGTCTCGCACACGGCATGGCCCTGGAAATTGAGCCAGTGGGGGGCATCGGCCGTACCTGCATTCCACCGTTTGTTGAGCTCAAACTTGCGTTCGCGACCGCTGATGAGCAGGTCTACTTTCTGTTTGAACTCGGCTTGCTGGTCAGGATGTATGCGGCTGGTAAACTCGTCGAGCGACATGCCTGCATTGGGAAGTATGTGGCCATAGTTGTTGGTCAGCCGGTCATGGGCAATGTCGTACTGCATCACCATGAAGTTTCCCATGTGCAGGGCCTTGTTCATCATCTCGTTGAGCTCAGTAGACTGGCGCGTGGCCCGTTGCACATGGCGTTTGGCCAGCCAGTAGAACAGCAGGATGAGCAAGGCCACGAGCAGCACGCCCAGGATAATCGGCAGGGTGTACGATTCGGCGGTGTGGTTTACACGTTCGGGGTGCATCCATTTGTCGAGGATGGTAGCCAGTTCTCCGCTCTGCTTCATACGCGAGAACTGGTCGTCTATCTGGTCAATGAGCTCTTTGTCGCGTCCGATGATGTGTACCTCGCTGACGGGTATGCCCACGTCGTTCAGGTAGATGCCTTCCAGATTGAGCTTGCGCAGCTTCCACTTCAGCGGTTCCTCACCCCAGACAAAGTATTTGTTGTCGCCGGCCAGCAGTCCGGTCAGCGCCACCTTGGGCGACTGATATTCTATGAGGTGTTGCTTCGTTGAGTCGATGTCGTTGAAGTAGGCGTTCGTATAGTCGCCGGCTTTGAGCACCACACCTTCCTCTTCGAGCGTCTTCACCGATATGATGTCGGCCGTGTCCTTGAGCATGGCCACCCGCTGCCGATTGTAGTTGATAATCTGTGTGGCGTAGTAACCCTTGCCCTTGAAGCGGTTGACATTGGCCAGTATCAGGTCGGCATCGTCGCGCTCAAAGGTCTTGACGGCGTTGCTCCACTCCTTCATGACAAAGCGGTAGCTGATGTTCATCTGGCCGAGGATGGCGTTGAGCACGTCGATATTAGAGCCTGCGGGCTGGCCCTTGTCGTCGAGAAATTCGTAGGGAGCCTTGTCCCAGTCGCAGACAATGACCAGAGGGTGCTGCTTCGTATAGCGGTCAGCCAGCTGCTGTCCACGGGCTATGGCCGTGACGATGGTGAGCAGCAGGGCGAGCAACAATGGTTTACGGTATCTCATGACTATAGTTGCTTTTTACGTTTAATGACTTGAGCGTGGCACGGAATCATCATGTAGACGGTGGTGCCGGTGCCTTCCTCGGAGGTGATTTCCATGTTGCCGCCCAGCTGGCTGACCAGTTCGCGGCAGATAGCCAGTCCCAGTCCCTTGGTATCCTGGGTGCTGGCGGAGTCCTGTGCGTTGAGGTGCAGCAGCGCGCGCTTGGGAATGCCCTCGCCGCTGTCGTCCATTGAGATGACCAGTCGACGGCCGATGTACTCATAGCGTGCGCGGACAGTGCCCTGCTGCGTGTGCTGTGCAGCGTTGGCCGCTATTTGTCCGATGGCCCTCCCGATGTTGTCGCTGTCGATGTCGACCACCAGTTCTTCGTAGGGATTGTCCACCACGTAGCGAGTGTGTGGGTTTTGATACTTCATCCACGCCGTGCGGCACTGCTCCTCAAAGAAGTTTGCAAAGTTGCAATACTGACGGTTAATCTCGACCATGTGGGCCTGCAAGCGTGATAGATAAAGGATGTTGTCTATCAGATGCAGCAGGTAGTCGGCATTCTCCAGAATACCCTTGCGCAGCATGTCCTCGTTGGGGGAAGGGCTTGTCTCGCTAATCTGGTTGACATAGCTGGTGACGGTGCTCATCGGCGTGCGTATCTCCTGCACCATGTTCTTGGTAAAGCTGCTCTTGGTCTGCTCCACCTCCTGTATCTTAGCCTCCTGAACGGCCATCTTGTAGTCGATGTCGCGCTCCTCGCTGATATCGATGCATACGCCACGATACTCGCTGATGTCGCCCTGCGGACTGACGACGGGCTGCATGACGAAGCGCAACTCCAGCTGCATGCCGCCCCTGACGCGGAGGGTGGTGCGCAGACTGGTGTCTATCTGTTTGTCAAGCCGGTCGTCCATGTCGTTCAGCGCATGCATGGCGGTCTTGCCTGAGCGGCTGTCAATCAGGGTCATGCAGCGCGTCTGCGTCAGGCTGTAGAGCACGCGATCGGTATGGTCGCGCAGGGTGAGCATGTGTGAGAGTGGCGAGTAGCTGGCCATGCGCACCAGACAGTTGTCCAGCACGCGGTCGATATTTGCCGTACACTGCAGCAGCTCATGACGTACAGCCTCCACGCGTTGTGCGTTTTCCTGCCGTTTGATGGTGTTCTGTGCCACGGCTGTCAGGTCGCGACATACGGCAATGGTGCAGAGCGGCGTGCCGGCATCGTCGCTGACGGTCAGCAGCTCATGCTCGACATGGGCGGGTGGGGTAGTGAGCAACTGGCTCATGGTCAGGTGCATGGCGGGTATCTCGCTGGGCACGTAGCCGAACATGTCGCAGGCTTTGGCATTGATATGTGTCAGCTTACCATCGCTGTCGAACTGGATAATGCCCAGCAGAGGGGTGTTGAATATCGACCAGTAGCGCAGCGTCCGCTCCTGAGCGAGCCGACGAAGCTGCTGCTCGTGGGTGATGTCTTTCTTGGTGCCGATGATGACGGTCGGCCGACCGTGTTCGTCGCGGTTAAGCACCGACAGCACCACCATGTAGTCGCGATAGTCTGTGTCGCCGCCCTCCTGGTCCTTGGCCCTCAGCGTCAGCGTGATGTTCTCCTCATGGTCGCTGCGGGTCGTAGCCGTCAGCTGTTCCAGGGCCGTAGTCAGCTGCTCGAAGTCCTCAGGTGTATAACGCTGCGAAAACTCCTCCATAGTGTAGTTGAAGGCCACCTGTCCGCGCTCGTTGCGCCACGAGAATATGTTGTCCTGTACGTTGTAAGTCCAGATGCGCACGCTACTGGTCTCCAGAATCAGTGCCAGCCGCCTGTTGCGCTGGTCGTTGTCTCGGTTGAGGCGGTTGGCCTGTACACGGAAGCTGACGGCATAGACCACACCGATAAGCATCAGCAGCACGACGGCTCCGCCGGTATATAGCATCCAGGGAGGCAGCTGGCGATTCTCACGCTCGGGGTAGAACCATTTGTTCTGTATCGGGGTCAGCTTGTCGGTGGAGTAAAGGGCGGTGTAGGCCTGGTCGAGCTTCTTCAGCAGTTCGATGTCGTTCGACATGAACTTATACTGGCCGTGCTGCATGTTGACAGGCGTCAGCTCCAGGTTGTCGATATGGTATCGCTGCATGAGCCATTTCAGCGAAAGCGTGTTCCACACTATCTGGCCTTCCTCGTCCTGGCTCACCTTCTGGATGGCCTCGCGCATGTCCTCGACGGGAATGGCATTGTCGCCCCAGCCATATTCCGTCATCAGGTGGTGGCAGAGGCTGCTGTCGTTGACGATGACACGGTGGTTGGCCAGGTCGCGGAAGCGCTTTATCTCAATGGGCTTGCCCTTAGGGGTTACCACGCTCTGGGTGAACAGCGTCACGGAGTTCTCGCTATACTTTCCGAACTCATCGTGGAAACCCACGGCCAGTCCGAGCATCAGGTCTGAGCGGCCGTTCTTCAGGTCATTGAAGGCCTCGTTCGAGGGCTTCATCTTGATGACGTAAGGTATGTTCAGTTGCTTCATCAGCAGCCGGATAACGTCGACATTAAAGCCGTCCGGCTCGCCTTCCTCGTTCAGAAAAGAGTAGGGCCACAGGTCCCAGACGTCTTCATAAACCAGCGGATGCTCCTCGGTGTACACGCGCACAGAGTCCTTCTTCTGGGCGTGTACGGTCATGGCGCAAAGGGCGCAGGCTATGGTGATTATCAGTTTCAGCGGTTTCATCCTTCTGTCCTATTGTTGTGTTTTGACTGCAAAGTTAAGAAATTTTTTCCACATGGCCACCATTTTGGGCATAAAATTTACATTTAAGCCCAAGTAAGGACTGGCTATGAAAACGATTAAGCCTGGTTGGATGGATGGAATTTCAGAATACAGCGGTACAGCGGCACAGCGTTCTTTACTTAATGGGAATAAGGCTATGTATCTCTGCGCCGCTGTGGCCTAAAACGTCGCTCGGGGTGGGTGGGGTGGAGGAGATTCCTTTATATTTGAAAAAAAAAATACCTAAATCCCTTGGAATAAAAGTTTTTTTCCCGGCGAATTAGGTATTTTTTTTTTCATTCGCCATAGAATCTCCTCCACCCCACCCACCCCGAGTTTCCATTTTGCTGCCCCCCTCAGCGTGGCAATCTGCGCCCTCGCCACCACTTTGGGCAGCCCAAACCCTGACTTTGGGCAGCCCAAACTGGAGGTTTGAGCAGCCCAAACCCGCTTAGTAATTCAACTTTCTGGAGTAGTTAGGTAGTCAGTAGTTAAGTAGTTAAGCCAAATGTCAGGCTGAGCGCAGCAGCGTCGCGGAGGTGTCAAGGGGGGCTCATAACAGACCCCAAGGTTGTTCATCGCCTTGGTGTCACCCTCGTAGGCCTTCTCACGATACGAATCTGCCTTATTACGCTCTTTTGGCATGGTTCTGTCGGTTAAATTGGAATTTATTGGTCAAGTGGATAGGGGAAAGAATAATGTTCAATACCAAAAGCGCGAAATTCACCATTGATAAAAGATACTTTCCAAGGATGATAAGCCTTCAACAGCCGAGTCATTTCTTCGGCAAGTTGCTGATTGTCGCCGGGCTTGAGGACCTTAACTTCACATTCTACAAGATTGCCGTGCATATCAACTCGTGCTTGTCGGATATTGAATATG
>Ga0310691_10001943_pt1 | contig 29524 bp, 34 predicted proteins | sample 176DNAGHGlowgp2_FD_203887 | JGI IMG/M metagenome (GOLD analysis project Ga0310691, IMG submission 203887) | Sheep rumen microbial communities from Palmerston North, Manawatu-Wanganui, New Zealand - 1766 DNA GHGlow gp2 (v2) (version 2) | ecosystem: Host-associated > Mammals > Digestive system >... | reverse complement strand
TAAGCTTAATAATTCACTTATTCTTAATCCTGTTCCATACAACAATTCTAACATACATTTATTTCTTATGTCAAACGCACTAGTACCTTTAATATCAAGTAATTTAACTACATCTTCTATACTTAAGACATTAGGTAATTTTTTAACTAATTTAGGTCTTTCTATACTCTTAGCTACATTATCTTTTAAATATTCATTTTGTATTAAGAATTTATGATAGTTTTTAATTACTGTTAGATAATGAGCTATAGTCTGAGGTGTTAAATCTTCTTTCTTTAAATGATCTAAAAAAGATATAATATCATCTCTATCTATCTTATCTATATATATTATATTCTTCTTTTTTAAATATTCTTGATACTTATATAAAGATATAGAATATGTTTCTTTAGTATTCATAGATAAATGAAGTTCAGCTACTAAACTATTAATATATTCATCTATAGTTTCATCTATTCTCCTCATCTAATCACCTATATTAATTATATCACATTTTATACAAAAAGAAAAAACACTATAAAGTGTTCTTACATATACTTTTGCATTGATTTCATCATTTGATTTACTTGTTTTTGACTTGGAGTTCTACCCATTTGAGTCATTAAAGTTTTAATCATATCTTCATTAATTGGAGGATTCTTTTTTAGATATTTCATCATAACTTTTTTAGCTATAAAAAATCCAATAATTAATCCTGGAATTAAACCAACTACTACTAATAATATATCATGTAACATAATATCACTCTCCTAAACTATATTTTACTAAATAATACTAAATTAAACAAGTATTTTAATATCTTTTATCCAAAAATAATCATTATTGCTAAAGTCACATATAAAGTATTCTTTTCCTAAAACAGATATCACACTAAAAAATGATGAATAATTTTTATTAGTATTTATTAATATATATGCATGCTTAATATTTAGTATACTTACTTCATCTTTATATAAATTATTTATAACATGATCATTACCATTTTTTGAATATACAAATTCTCTATGATATCTAATATATATTTTACGATCTAGTTTAGTTTTATCTATTCTTTCTATTAGTTGATTATATAGATTAAAACCCAGATTTAGATCATTCTTTTTCATATGGTATAAACGTTTTAATACACTATATAAACTATTAGGATTATCCTTATATAAAGAATAAAATTCATCACGTATTCTAAAAATATAAAAAGTTCTCAATTTAATCACCTATAAACATTGTATTAAATTAAGAACTAAATATTTGTCGAATAATGTTATTTCAATAAGTTTTCTATCTTTTCTATTACCTTATCTTTAAAACTATCATATGCATCTATATTCTCATACCAATTGATTCTATCAGGAGTTATTAGATATTTATCATTATATACAAATCTATACCATCCAAATGAACTAGTTTTTTCAATAACGAATACTTTAGTGCCAAATGGTATTAAATCATCTTGATAATTATCTTTACTATTTATATATAATTCAACAGAAGGCATACTTATAACTCTTACATCGTATCCATTTTCTTTTAAGGCTTTATTAACATCAAGTGCAAGTTTTACTTCATTACCACTAGCAATTATAACTCCACCAACATTTTTAGCTTCTTTTTCAACTATATAAGCACCTTTCTTAACATCAGTAATACTAGTATTTTCATATGCTTTATCAATATTTGGATTAATTATAATACAACTAGGGCCATTTTTCTTTTCAGTAACTATTTTAAATACACCAATTAATTCGTTGATATCACATGGTCTAAACACATCTAGATTAGGTATATTTCTAAGCCCTATAATATCACTATTATATTCAGTATTAACTCCATCAATAAATGTATTTTCATCTTCAACTATTATATATATATTAGATAAATTATAACTACTAGCAATCTTTATAGATGGAACAATCTTACTAATAGTCTTTAAACTAGTAATAGAGAAATTCTTTATTCCTAATAAACTAAGACCATTTTGAATTGATCCAGTAGCACTATTTCTTAAACCATAATTTATATTCTTACCACTATAATTATTATTAGAGAATGGTTTAAATTCATCTAATTTAGCATTTATCTTTCTGTTAAAATTAGATGTTCCTCCCATAAAGAATATATTATCTTTACCAAGTAAATTAAGTATCTTATAACATGCTTGATCCAAAGTTTCGTTAGTTTCTAATTTATAATTAATATTAGAATTCTTTAAAGATGAATTATTATTCTTCCAATTATCTAACATGTCTTTAGTATCATTATCTAACTCTTCATATATTTTATTCCAGTTTTCTAATTCTTTTGCCATACGAGTATTAATAAATTCTTGCATAGCATTAACTGATTCACTACTAACTGTAAATGGAATATCTCTAACACCTAATTCTTCTTTAACAACAGTAGTCATTTCTGAAGTTAAATCTAAATCGGTATCGATATAGTTATTTTCAAATCTATCATGATCATTATCGTGATTAAGGATAATAACAGAAGGTCTATCACTAGCTTTAGCAGTATTAATAGCATTATCTATATCAACTAAATCATTTTTATCTACTACTATAGTATTAAGATTTAAAGATTCAAAATACTTAACTTTATCTATAGTAAATATTTCTTTTTCTTTATCTCCTAAAGTATTTTTATTATTATCAAATATTACTATTAATTTATTTAATTTTAATGTAGATGCAAGTGATAAAGATTCATATGTTGTTCCTTTAATTAAATCCAAATCAGTACAAATAACATAAGTATAAAAATCATATAATTTTTTATTCTTAAACTGTTCTTCTAAATATTTCTCCCCTATCGCAATACCTGTAGCACTAGCAAGTCCTTCACCAAATACATCAGATATTATATCTACACCAGGTACAGTAATATTCTTCTTATATGCATTCTTTAAATCATCTAGTGATATTTCATAACCAGACATAAAAAGCATAGTCAAAAGCATACTATATGCTGAAAAAGATGATAAAACTACTCTATCTCTATTAACCCACTTTGGATCTTTAGGATTTATTCTTAAATGCTTACCATATAGAGTATATAATACTTTAGTTAAACTAAGTGATAAATCAAAATTACCATTATGTTTAGTATTAATAATATCAATATTTAAAGCTTTAATATTATCAATAATCTTACTATCTATATCTACAACTTCTTCTTTTTCTTTTTTATTAAAAAACATAATTTACCTCCTATAAAAACAAAGATGCCGAAACATCTTTATTTTATCACAGTTTTAAGTTTTTATAAACTAGATTGTTTCATCATCTATTCCATTATCACTTGTATTAGATGGCTGTATTTCAACTATTGGAGATTCTTCTTTTTTATTTTTCTTTTTCATTACTTCTTTTTTTAGTCTTCTTGGTGAAGTTTTAAAATAGAAGAATAATCCTAATATACCAGCTGTAAACAATACAAAACTACCTAAAGTAATAATAATCATATTAAGTGTTGAGTCAGGATCATCAACATCAGGAATATCAAATTCAGCTTGATTTGATGTGTTCTTATTAGTTACTATACGTTTAGTTTTCTTTTTAGTACCTGTTGTATCATCATCCTCATCTTCTTCACGTGTAACAAATATTTTATAAGTTTTCTTTTCATTACCATTAGTTACTACGATATTGAATTGATTACCACCAACTGATAAATCTTTATATCCTGTACCAGTAACACTAGCATTAGGATCATCAGTAGATGCAGTTATTTCTATTTCATTTATATCATAAGCTACTGTTAAAGTATAACTATATGTTTCCTTATCAAATGCTTGGTTAAATGAATAACCAGTAATTTTTAATGATGATAAAAATGTGTTAGCTTCAGGTTTTTTAACTTTAAAAGTATATGTATTATCTCCTACTAGTATTTTAAATTCATTTCTAGAATCAAGTGATGTCATACTATATTTAGCTTTATTATCAGATAAACTAATCTTAACATGATCACCATCATCAACAATATCAAAAACATCAGTATCTGTAACTGTAACACTATATGTATTCTCATCTATTTTTTCTACTGTAGCACCTTTTATTGTTACTTTTGTTAGAGTTGCTTTAGTTGTTTCTTTAGCTTTAACATTAATAACACAAGTAGCTTCTTTATCACTTACTTTAGCAGTAATAGTAGCACTTCCTTCTGAAACTGCAGTAACTTTTCCTTCATTATCTACAGTAGCAACACTTTCATCACTACTTGACCAAGTAAGCCCATTATCACCTTGATTTTCTACTGTAGCAGTAATAGTTAATGTTTTACCTACTTCTAACTCTTCTGCTTCTTTATCTAAAGATATACTTATTTCAGGTGCAGGTGGATCAACTGGATCTTGTTGTCCTGGATCAGTATTTCCTCCTTCTCCCTCACCTTCTGCATATACATTAGCAAAACTAAATGCAAATACAGCAAATAAACTTATTATAAATATTAATAATCTTTTAGTATTTTTCATGTCTATACTTCCTTTTCACTCTATTATATTAAGATTATATCATAAATACCTAAAAAAGGGAAATAAAAAGAAAAAAATTACTAAAAATTTAGTAATTTATTCACTGAAATTATGATATACATCAGATACATCATCTATTTCTTCTAATGCATCTATTAAATTATATATCTTTTCCCTTGTTTCAGGGTCAGATACTTCAACATTATTATCAGCTACGAATGTTATTTCACTAGTTATATAATCTTTAACACCCATATTATCCATAGCTTCTTTAACAGCTAAGAAATTATCAGGTGTTGTATATATTTCAAAAGTATCATCATTAGTTACTAAATCATCAGCTCCAGCATCAAGTACTGTCATCATTAATTCATCTTCATCTACTGTTTTATCTATAACGATAACACCTTTTCTTTTAAACATATAACTAACAGAACCATCAGTACCTAAGTTACCACCTTTTTTAGTAAAAGCAGTTCTAACTAACATTGCTGTTCTATTACGATTATCTGTTAAACAATCTACCATAAATGCAGTACCAGCTGGTCCATATCCTTCATATCTAACACTTTCATAATTTTCATTAGCTCCAGCACCAATAGCTTTATCTATAGCTTTTTGAATATTATCTTTAGGCATGTTTTGACTTCTACATTTTTCAATAACCATTCTTAAAGATGGATTCATATCAGGATCACCATTAGTACCCTTAGCAGCTACATATATTTCTTTAGCAAGTTTTTGGAATACTTTACCACGTTCTGCATCAATCAAACCTTTTTTTCTATGAATTGTTGCCCATTTTGAATGTCCACTCATTTATATCACTCCTTAATAACCATTAATATAATACCATAATTTTAACTAAAATCAAATATTTAACCAAAATAATCTAAAATAATAGGGCTTAATATTAATAATAACATTAAAGGTATTAATATAAATACTGATATAACGCTTATTTTTATAGGTAACTTATTAATATATGTTTTAATATCATATACTCTTTTATTTTCAAGTAAATCTAGTTCTTTATCAATAGATGATATCATATCTTTACCACTAATATATGTTTCTGTAATAGTATTAAGTATACTTCTAATACCTTCTGATGGCATATGTTTCTGATAATTAATTAAAGCTTCATGTAGACTAGTACCATATTTTGTATCTTTCATAATATCTTTTATTTCTCTTGATAATAGATTATCTACATTATCACATGTAAGAGATAAAGCTTGATTTAAATTCTTACCAGACTTTAAAGATAATACTAATACTTCAAAGAAAAATAATGAATCTTTTTCTAATTGTTTTTGTCTAAATAATAGTTTTCTATCAAATTTTATATAACCATAAAGTATATTAAATAATATAACTACTAAAACAGATATAACTATACTATGTCCTAATAATAAAAAGGAGAAAAATAATATTAATATACTAATAAATAACTTATTAATTAAAAAATTAAATACATAATTCTTATTATTACCATTTAAATATAAATATTTAGTTTCATATTTTTCAATAGTCTTTTTAAGATATATTTTTCTAACTAATTGTTCATTTATTTGCATATTATCACCTCCTAATATTTATCAATAATCATAATCTTTTTAATTATTATCATATAGCTCATATATAATAGTGCTTCTGTTATTCCAAGTAGTTTACCAATATCAGTACTTACATATAAATCTAAATAATTATCATATATTAATACCATTCCACCAAATACTAATATTGGAAGAATTAAAAGTATTATATAAACTAATTTACTACTAGCTATAGTAGCATCTAATTCTTGTCCTAATTTCTTTCTTGTTTTAAATAAATCTTCCAAATAATTAAATACTTCTTTATTATTACCACCAGTTTTACTAAGTATAGATAAAGAAGTAGTTAAATATACAACATCATCAATCTTACATCTATTTTGCATTCTAATAAAAGCTGTATTTAAACTTAAACCATGATCTAAATCATTAATAACTTCTCCAAATTCTTCTTTTAATGGATCATCAATCTTATCTCTAACATCAATTAATGCTTCTTTAATACTTTTATTTGCTTGAAGATTATTATTAATAATAGATATAGCTTTTAAAATATCTTTTTCTATTTTTTCTTTTCTTATTTTATCTTTAAATATATATAATAATCCAGGTAATATAAAACCTAAAATAAATATAAACACTGTTATAACTGTGGTAACATTTCTACCATATATTAAACTAATAATTATATATATAACTGTAAATATAAAGGCACATACTAATGAATCTATTGTTGTAGAAAAGTCTTTTTGCTTCTTAGCTATATTTAAATCTTTTATTTTAGATTGTTCAAATATCTTATTACTTAGTTTTTTCTTAAATAAATTATATTTATCTAATAACTTATCAAATATAGATATTTCTTTAGTATTATTAGCAATTGTATGTTTATTAATTCTATTTTGTACTTTAAATCCATGTATAGTAATTAATATCCACATAATAAATACAATAATACCAATACTAAGAATAGTTAACTCTATAATATCTTGAGTACTCATTAGTATCACTCCTTTCTATTTAGTTCTTTTCAATTTTTTAAATATATCATCTAAATCATTAATTCCACATTTTTTGATCTTATCATAAACCTTAGGAACATAATTATATAATACAAAATCTCCTAACACATTTTTATTATCATCCATACCTTCTTCTCTAAATTCAAAGATTGGTTTTAATACTATTTGATCATCTTTAAATCCATCTACTTCACTAATATTAGTTACTTTTCTTCTACCATCTGAAAGTCTTTTAACTTCAATAACGATATCAATAGCACTTTCTATATATTCTCTAATTGCTTTAATAGGTAATTCTTCTTCTCCCATTAAAACCATTGATTCAAGTCTATATATCGCATCATTAACTGAATTAGCATGCAGTGTAGTTAAACTACCTTCATGTCCTGTATTCATAGCTTGTAACATATCAAATGCTTCATTACCACGAACTTCTCCAACTATTATTCTATCTGGTCTCATTCTAAGTGAATTTCTAACTAAATCACGGATAGTTATTAAATTACCATTATTATAATTATCATCTCTTGTTTCAAGTGATATTACGTGGTTTTGTCTCAATTTAAGTTCAGCTGCATCTTCAATAGTTATAATTCTTTCATTTTCTCCAATAAAATTAGATAAAACATTAAGAAGAGTTGTTTTCCCTGAACCAGTACCACCACAAACTAATATATTAAGTCTTGCGCTAACACACGCATCTAAAAATCTAGCCATATAAGGTGTTAATGTACCATTACCAATTAAATCTTCTATTTCGTCTATTTCTTTCTTAAACTTACGAATAGTAAGAACTGGACCTTTAACACTTAAAGGTGGAATAATTGCATTAAGCCTTGAACCATCATTAAGTCTTGCATCAACCATTGGATTAGATTGATCAAGTGTTTTACCAACACTAGATATTAATCTATCTATTGTTCTTAATATATGATCATCATTTATAAAAGAAATACTCTCATCCTTAATAATATTACCATCCATTTCAACATAAATATCACTAGGAGAATTAACCATAATCTCAGTAACATTATCATCCTCTAATAATTCTGTTATTGGTCCAAAACCATTAATCTCATTATCAACCATATTATAAATATGTGTACGCTCTAGTGTAGTCATATCATAATCAGAAAGTACTTCATTAACAAAGTAATCCATCTTTTCTTTATCAGTAGTAAAAGATAATTCCTTTTCATCTATTATTCTTTCAAGTATAGTTTTTCTTATTTCATCTAATAATTCTTTATCTTTAAAAACATCATAATCATTAATGAAATTTTTATCATTTTCTTCAACAATTTCAAATTCTTCGCTAAGTGTTTTCTTTCTTGCCATAACTATACCTCCTTTAATAAATCTTTAGCTAATTTTTCAAGCTTGAATAAATCTTTTTTTTCTTTAAATGTTAAACTTTTATTTAATGTAAATATTTCACCTTCCATTAAGAATGAAGTGATATTTTTAATATATAAAGATTTATCTAATGTATAATCTATATTTCTATCAATTACCTTCTTTATTTCATAATTAGAAAAGTAATTAAGATTTATATCTCTTGAATTATTTAATACTACTTTTAATTTATCATACCCTATTCTATTTATTACTTCTAAATAGTTCTTAGAATTTTTAATATCCATTAAATCATTAGTTAACATATATAAAACCATATCACTATTATCCAGTAGTTTTATATTATTTTTTGTTAGTCCATGTGATGTATCTATAAAAACAACATCATAATCAGTTTTAGCCTCATTTATATAACTAATAATACTATCTACATCAACCCTAATAGCATTTCTAGGATCAATGCAAGTAGATATAATATCAATATTAGGTTGATAAGGAGTTAAATAATTCTTATATTCTTTATAAATATTACCAAACTTATCATCAGATATATTAAATATATCTTTCTTAGCAGTCAAATTAAGATTTAAAGCAATAGACCCACCTAAGAGATCACAATCAACTATTAAAACTTTTTTATCTAGTTTAGAAATTATTCCAGCCAAATTAAGTAAGAAAATAGTTTTTCCTACTCCACCTTTAGCTGATGTAATTGTAACCACCTTATTTAGTCTTTTCATGTCTTCCCCTTATTCACATAATATTTCTGTTTTTATTTTACTCTTTTTATTAAATAATTCCTTTTCTTTTGATAATTTCAACTCAATACTATTATCTTTTTTATTAATAGTAATAATAGCATCTTTATCCATTTTACTACCATAATCTAATACTTTGTCTATATCATTATTTTTTTTATAATAATTACATAATTTATTAGCAATTCTATTTAATTCTTTCTTTTCGTTATTCAAATATACATCTGATACAAAAAAATATATTACCAAGAATAATACAGGAAGTAATAAAATAAACATAACTAATACTTGACCTTTACTATTCAATAGGAATCACCCTCTTAAGTTTAATAGTATTTCTATCTTTTAATACTGTATCAGTAACAGGACTAATCCATTTAAACTTATATGTTGCATAAATAGTTACATATTTATCATCATATTCATAAGATAATTTGATATCTTTTTTCTTTAAATGTTTTTCCATTTCCACTACTGTTTCTTTTTTATTTTCTACTAATTCTATTTCATCACTAAACTTATCATTAGTCTCATTTCTAACTACTAATAAATGTAGAATATCAATAAAAGAAAACAATAGTAATATAATAATTGGAAGTAATAAAACAAACTCTATAAGAGCTTGAGCTTTTTTATTTAACATACTATCACTCCCTTATTATATTCTAGTAAAAATTATATCATAAATTAAAGTAAAATAAAAGAAGATTTATCAATCTTCTTCCATTTCTTTTATTTCTTCAAGTTGTGAATCACGACAATATCCTTCTCCACGTTTTTCTCCTTTAACATATTCTTCACCAGCAATATTACATCCAGTCTTAGTTATAGCATCTTTTAAATAACCACCGAAGTATTTCATAAGACTGATAATTATTATAGCTAGGATTGCTACTATTAATATATATTCAACAAGTGCTTGACCTTTTTTATTCATATAATCACCTAGTATTAGTTTAGAATAAGATTTATTATTTGTCAAACTATGATATAATTGAGATGGTGTTAATATGTATATAGAAAAAAATAATAAAAAAATCAAAGTATATATTCTAAAAAATATATTTAAACGATTAAAAGGATTTATGCTTAAAAAAAATATAGACTACGCATTATGTTTCCCTAGATGTAATTCTATACATACATTCTTTATGAAAGAAAACATTGATGTTTATATGGCAGATAAAGATAATAAAATTTTATATATTTATAAAAATTTAAAGAGAAATAGAATTATTTTTCCTAAAAGAAAAGTATATTATACATATGAATTACCAGTAAATAAAATTAATTTTAAAATAAATGAAAAAATAAGACTAACTAAATAGTCTTATTTTTTATATTCAAATTCGAAATCTAATATTTTGACAATATCTCCTTCTTGTACACCAAGTTCTTCTAATTTATCATCAACACCCATTTTACGAAGTCTCTTAGTAAATCTAGATATTCCCTCTTCAGTTTGAAAATTAGCCATTCTAAATAGTTTTTCTAATTCTTTACCAGATATTATCCAAGTACCATCTGTATCTTGATAAATTGTATATGGTTCTTCTTTTTGAAATTTATAAAGGACATGTCCTTCCATTTGATCTTCTTCATATAAAGGTTGATCTTCAATAGTTTCTAATAAATCACCTAAGGCATCTAATACTTTATCTAAGCCTTGATTTGCCATAGCACTTATTTCATATACAGGTTCAGATACTTTCTTCTTAAATTCCTTTAAATTTTCTTTAGATCCTTCTAAATCCATTTTATTAGCCATAATTATTTGTGGTTTATCTAAAAGTTTTTTACTAAATTCTTCTAGTTCTTTATTTATAGTTATATAATCATCATATGGATTTCTTCCTTCACTTCCTGACATATCGATAACATGAGCAATTACTTTAGTTCTTTCTATATGTCTTAAGAATCTATCACCTAAACCTTCACCCTTAGATGCACCTTCAATCAATCCTGGTAAATCAGCCATAACGAAGCTTCTACCCTTAGAATCTTTACATACTCCAAGGTTTGGTGTTAGTGTTGTGAAGTGATACGCAGCAATCTTAGGTTTAGCCTTAGATACCATTGAAATTAAAGTTGATTTACCAACACTAGGTAGTCCAACTAAGCCAACATCAGCTAACATTTTAAGTTCAACTTTTAAATATTTTACTTCTCCAGGTTCTCCATTTTCACTAAAGTTAGGGGCTGGATTTGCTTGAGTTTTAAAAGCAGTATTACCTCTTCCTCCTCTTCCACCTTTAGCTACAATTACACTATCATTAGTACCTTTTAAGTCTGCAACAATTAAGCCTGAGTCTTGATCAGTTATAACAGTTCCTTGAGGGACTTTAATAATTATATCATCACTATTTTTCCCATTTTGATTTTTTCCTGAACCATTTTCACCTTTTTTGCCTTTAATAATACGATTATATCTTAAATCAAGAAGTGTATGTAATCCTGTATCAACTTGGAAAACAATGTTAGATCCTCTTCCACCATTACCACCAAATGGTCCACCCATTGGCATAAATTTTTCACGGCGAAAAGCAAGACATCCATCTCCACCATTACCAGCATGTACTTCAATAGTTACTTCATCTATAAACATACCTAACACTCCTTTCTTCATGCATAATAATACCTTATTTTTTAAAAAAAGTCAAAGAAAAAGAAGGCATAGCCTTCTAATATACTACTAAATTATACAAACATCTAATAAAAGTACCAGTATAGGTTCCTAAATTAAATATTGTATTAAAAAGTAGATTAAATATTATCAAACAAAAAGGAGCAATGATAATAGATGAAATTATTTTTGAAAAATCTTTATTTTTAATTATCTTAGTGGGCATACATTCCTGCTACCTATTCTTCTTAAAGAACTACCAAGTGCTTGTCCAGTAGAATAAATAAACTTACCAGCTCCAACTAAAGCATTAATTAAAGTACCAGTGATACTAAAACCGCCAATTATTCTTAATAATTCATTTCTTTCAAGTTCAACCATAAAACACCTCCTAATTGCAACGACTTGGTCTAGCTATTCCATCTAGTAAACCTGAAATGAATGTTACACCAGCAAAAACTAATACAACACCCCAGAAACCAAATCCTCCTTTAACCTCTCTTAATTCTTTTTCATTTAAATTCTTCATGTTAACCTCCTCTTATAGTATCAATAATCATATTCAATAAAGTTTTCTTATATTTTAAAAAATAAACATCTTTAACACTACTTTTAAAATTATAATCTAAATCTAAAATGATAGATTGATAGATTGTCCCATTTATATTTTCAAAAGTACCATCTATTTTTTTTACATTATATTTATACTTCTTATTATTAATATAAACATATTTATTATTAACTACAGAATCAATTTTTTCTGAAGGTAATATTAATCTATAATTACCATTATCTTTTATAAGAATTTCTTTATCATACATATAAAAATTAAAACTATATATTATATATATTATCCCTATCATAAGTAAAATAAATATCAAACTACTATGCTTTTTCCTATCTAAATAAGTAATTAAATTATATTCCTGAAAGTTATATGTATTCTTCATAGCTTATACCATCCTCTATTCTATATTTCTTATTAAATAAGTCAGCATTATTAAATCTATGAGAGATATAGATAAATGTTTTATTAGGATATTTATTGAATATATTTTCAAGTATGATTTTTTCCTTTTCAATATCTACTTGATTTAATGCTTCATCAAATATATAAATACTTGAATCTTTTAACATACCTCTAGCAAGAGTTATTCTTTGCCTTTGCCCACCACTTAGATTAAAGCCATTTTCTTCTATTAAAAAATCGTAAGCCATTTCATGTTTATTTATAAATTCATCAACTAAACATTCTTTAACAGTATTATCAAACACAGTATCATCTTTATCTAAGACTATATTATTATATACAGAATCAGTAAATAATGTATCATTTGATGAAATGTAAGAAATACTTTCTCTAATAGTATTTATTGAATATTTATTAATATCTTTACCATCAAAATATACTTGATTATTGCTAGGTTTTAAATCACCAGCAAGTATCTTAGCTAAAGTAGATTTACCTGATCCACTTTTACCATATATTAGTACCCTGTCACCATTATTTATATTAAGATTAATATTCTTTAAAAGATTATCATGATTATTATATGAATATGTAAGGTTTTGTGCAATGATAGACGATTTAATTCTATTAATCACATGAATATTATCTTTTTCTTCTTCAATCTCAAATAATTCTCTTACTCTACTAAAAGATACTTTTGCATCCTTTAATGATAAAATTAGTTCGGTGAAATTATCAATTGGTGAAAATATGTAATTATTAAGTGTTATAAAAGTAATTAGTGAAGCAATATCTAAACTTTTTATAACTACTAAATAACTACCAAACACTAATATAACGAGATTACCTATAGATACTACTAAATTTTTAATAAAATCAAGGCTTATAAATAAAGTATTATATTTATAACTTATATTATTAAATTTTAAATATCTAATTAAAAATTTCTTTTTTGCAAAATCTAAAATATTTTGATGACGTATTGTTTCAATACCACCTATAGATTCAACCAAATATTCATCAACTAAAGCTCCATGTTCTTTTGCCATAGTTATAGTTTTCTCTATTGGTTTATTGAAAGCTAATACAAAAAGTAATACTAACAATAATATAATTATAACTATTATAGTTAATTTACTACTAATAAAAAACAATGCAATTAAAGAACCTAACATTAAAAATAAATCAATAAAACACGTAACTGCACATTTACTAATAACATCTCTAATACTAGTCAAATCATGTAACCGAGAAGTTATTTCTCCTGTAGTCCTATTTTTATAATAGAGATATGGAAGTGATAATAAATGGTTATATACTTTAGTAAACATAGACTTATCAAGTTCATGATTTAATTCATTAACCAGTTTATTTCTTCGAAGATTACTAATTTCCTTTAAAAGAATAATTGAAAATAATATTAAGAATAAAGGTAGTAAATTTTTTAAGGATTGAAATGCAATAATATAATCCAATATAACTTTAAATTCAAAGGAAAGTAAAATTTGAATAAGGGTAATTATAAACGATAAAACGATTATACTAGTCAAACTTTTATATGATCCAACTAGTCTAGAAAAAATAAAATTTTTAAGTTCTTTATTACTTTCAACATACATAATCTTCTTTTTAGGTTTCAATAATATAAAGTTACCAGTAGATATTTTATTAAATTCATCAAAAGATATTTTAGTTAGGTTATTTTTATTAGAATCTGCAATCAATAATCTATTTTTCTTCTTATCTACTTTATAAATAACTATAAAGTGTTCATAAGATTTATTAATAACTACATGAGCAATACAAGGGGTTTTTGTATTATCAAGATCATTAATATTTCCTCTAACACCAATACTATTGAATCCAAGCTTTTTTGATCCTTCAATTAAATCATAAGCAGTTGTTCCTCTTTTTGATGTATTAGTTAATTCTCTTAAATACTCTAAAGATACACCACCACCATAATATCTTGTAAGCATTAAAAGACAACAACAACCACAATCTTTTAAATCTTTTTGTTTAACAAAAGGATATTTCATTATTATCACCTCCTATTATTAATATCTAAGTTTTTTTAGGAAATGACATATAATCTTTAAAAAAAATAAAAAAAATAGGATTTTTTCCTATTTTATTTCATAAAGAATGGTTTTAAAGCTATTTTTGTTCGTTTAGATGTTTCTGTCTTAACTATTTTATATAAACCTAAATTATAAGTTGTTTCTTCTTTTTTATCAGTTTTTTCTTCACTCTTACTTATATACCATACAGGTTTCTTTTCATCATTAATACGTTGCATATTAACAATACCAATAGCAGCTTCAAATACTACGATTAAAAAGAAAATTGTTACAATAACATTATATATAATCTTTCCTACTTGTTTTTTCTTTTTAACTGGTTCTTTCTTATCAGCAACTGGTGTTTCATTAACAGTATTATTTTCTAAACCTTCTACTTTTTCTTCATTTTTAATTTCTTTATCCATCATTTAACCTCCATATTATATATTAAGAATAGCATATTTTATATTAAATGTAAAGATGCTAATACATATGAAAAAAGTAAAGTAGTAAAACTACTCTACTTTGTCTCCTTCTTCTAACATTTTAGTTATAAAAATACCATATCCCTTACTAGGATCATTAACAACAACATGAGTTACAGCTCCTACTATCTTATTATTTTGTATAATTGGGCTACCACTCATGCCCGCAATAACACCACCAGTTTTATTAAGTAAACTACTATCATCTATTTCAAACAATATGTTCTTAGTATCATCATATTCATCTATATCAATAATATTAATACTAAATTCTTCAATTTGGTTATCACTTAAGACAGTTCTTATCTTAGCATTACCTAATTTAACTTCATCAACATTACCTACATCAATATAATTATTAATCGATAAATTATCATTAATAAAACCGAATATTCCTTTATTAGTATTATTTTTTATATTACCATATGATATATCACTATAAATCTTAGCTTCTTTAGAACCAGGATCTCCCTCTTTACTTGGCATTATACCCGTCACATCTGATTTATAAATATAACCATTTTTAATTTCTACTTTTTTATAAGTATTCTTATCAGCTATTTCATGTCCTAAAGCACCATATGTTTTAGTATTTGGATCAATATATGTTAATGTACCAATACCATTAATTTGATCCTTTACATATAATCCTGTTTTATATACTTGATTATTATCTTTTATTAAAGGTAAAATAGTACTCATTTCTTTATTATTTCTTAAAACAGTAACACTAATATTATCCTTAGTATTTTCTTTATTAATTATGGATATCATACCATCAATAGATGAAATATTTATATCATTTATTTTAGTGATTAAATCACCTACTTTTAAACCCGCATCTTCGCCTATATATTTACCATCTACTTTATAAAATCCAACAATCATAACATTCTTAGTATTTACCTTTATACCTATATTTTCACCACCAAGTATAATTCTATTTGAATATGCAAATACTATACATGGAACAAAAACATATAAAAGAAGGAAAAAAATTAGTAGTCGTTTTTTTAAATTCATAACATCACTCCTTTAAAAACTAACTACATTTATATTATTTCCTAATTATAAATATATATTAATACAATAAATGGAAAAAGATAACCATACAGTTATCTTTATAATTTTTTAATTTTATTATTAAAACCCATCTTACATTCAGTAGTTTTTACCATAACATCTTTTTCAAATCTTTGAAAAAATTCAGTTCTTTTTTCAAAACTATCAAATGGATATTGTTTTATATATAAACTACCATTTAATACATCACGTATTTTTCTAGCATCTTCATAATCATCAAATACATATTTGCATGATTCTTGATTAATACAATGTCCATCACTTGCAAACATTGGTATTCTTAAACCTGCTGTTACATAAAATGCATTAAGATTTTTAACTGGAGATACCACAAAGTATTCTTTATGATAGCCTTTATCTGTATATACATCTGATTCTATAATTATAAATACTTTAGATACAATATAACTTAAAGGAAATCCTCCTTCTCTAGAATCACGATATATAGGAACAACGCCATACCTAACAGGATATGGCAAATTACTATAATCATTTTGCATAATATCACCTAGTCTTCTTTAACAAAATCTTCTAATTTTCCTTCTTTATTAAGTATTTTAGTAATTTTTTCTTCAGCGTTCTTTAGTTTTTTATCACATTCTTCAGCTATTTTCATTGCTTCAGTAAATTCTTTTATAGCTTCATCAAGTGGTGTTTCTCCACTTTCTAATTTCTTAACTATATCTTCTAACTTTTCTAAATTTTCTTCAAAAGTTATTTCTTTCTTTTCTGCCATAATTTCCTCCTATTTCTTATTTATTTCTTCTACGTTAGCAGTAACTATACCATCTACTAGTTCAACATTTAAGGTATCATTTTTCTTAATATTTTTTATACTACTAACTACTTTTCCATCTATTTTACTTATACTATATCCTCTTTTTATAGTAAGAAGTGGATTTAATACTTCAAGTTTATTTAGATAAGATAAATAATTATTCTTTTTCTTATCTATATCTTTTTCAATAGATATTCTTAATTTATCATAATAATACTCTAAATTATTTCTTTCAGTACTTAAAATATTTTGCATAATCATATTTATTTTTTCATATAGATTATCAAATTTCTGTTCTTTTATTTCATAAATAGATATTGGATTTTTTAAAATATAACTATCCTTTAATGAATCAAGTTTTTTTCTTCTTTCATTAATCATTTTTATTATAACTTGATTTAATCTAATATTAACTTGATCTAAATACTTATAAAAATCAGCTTGATTAGGAACAGCCATTTCAGCTGCACCTGTAGGTGTTGGTGCTCTTAAATCAGCAACAAAATCAGCTATTGTGAAGTCTATTTCATGACCTACAGCTGATATTACTGGTATAGGACAGTTATAGATAGTTCTTGCTACTTCTTCATCATTGAAGCACCACATATCTTCTATACTTCCTCCACCTCTACCAACAATTAATACATCTAAATCATATTTTTCTGCTTCTTTTATATTTTTAATAATATCAGGAGCAGCTTCCTTTCCTTGTACCAAACTTGGAAATAAAATAGTCTCTGATATTGGCCATCTTCTTTTAATAGTAGATAGTATATCTCTAATAGCTGCACCTGTTGGAGCAGTAACAATTCCTATTCTATTAGGAAACTTTGGAATGGGTTTCTTTTTATCTTTATCAAACAAACCTTCAGCAGCAAGTTTTTTCTTTAACTTTTCATATTCTAAATACAAATTTCCTAATCCATCAATTACTAAATCATCAACATATATTTGATAACCACCAGTAGCTTCATATACAGATACTCTACCAGTAACTAATACTTTCATACCATCTTCTAAATTAAACTTAAGTTTAGAAGCATTTGATGCAAACATAACAGCATTTATTCTAGATCCTTCATCTTTTATCGTAAAATATAAATGTCCTCTAGAATGAGCCTTAAAATTAGAAATTTCGCCCTTTAAAAAAACGTTACCCAAATTTGGATCGTTATCAAATTTAAACTTTAAATAACGACTAAGTTGTGTAACTGTTATATATTTATCTTCCATTATTCACCTTCATGATATATTTCATCTAAAACAGCATTAATCATCTTAGTAACTTTTTCATCACTATATTTTTTAGATAATTCAACTGCTTCATTAATAGCTACAATTGGTGGAGTTTCAGTATATTTAAGTTCATATATACCTAAACATACTATAGCTTGATCAACTTTATTTAATCTATCCATTGGCCAACTCTTTAAATATTTATTAGCAAGATCAAATATATCTTTTCTATTATCTAAAATACCATTAATAGAAGTAGTAACAAACTCATTTTCTACTTCTTGTTGTTCTTTAATTAGAGATGGAATATCAAAAGCTACATCAGACTCTTCTAATATAAAAACTTGGTATAATACTTTCATTATTATTTCTCTTAATAGAGTTCTGTTTTTCATATACATCACCTACAAATTAGTTTATCACATTAAGTATGAAAAGTAAAAAGAAAAACAATAAAGTTTTTCTTTTTATAAAAACTCAGCTAAATACACTGGATTATCTATTTTTTTATCTTTATGTAATACCTTATGTTTAATATGTTTTCTAATATATTTAACTTCTTCTTCACCATATATTGGATATAGTTTTTTAATTTCTTCTCTACATTCAACCATATTTAACGCAAATTTACTGGCATTTCTATGTTTTACTTCATCATAATATATAACTATTTTGCCATCTTTTATATAATCAGTAATAGCTTTTTCAAAATCAGAATCTCTTTTACCTTTACTACCATAAACATATTTGCCATTAAATTTTTTATTTAATTTGAATTCAAGATATGATAATCCTAATTCTTTTCTTATTTCTTGAACATCATCATCACTATATAAATTATAATAACCAAGCATTGGCATTATAATATGACATACATCTTTATATTCTAATTTATCCCCCATAATATCACCTATTTCTTATCAAGTTCACTCTTTAATTCATACAAGAAGTTTAAAGCTTGAATTGGACTCATTTCAAGTGGATTAATATTTTCTAATCTTTCTTTAATAACATCTTTTTCATCTTGATTTTCTATATTATCAAATTCATTAAATAAACTTGTTTGTATAAATTTTTCTTTTTTACTATCATTTTCATAAATATTAAGTATTTCCTTAGCTCTTTTAATTAAATCATCAGGTAGTCTAGCTAAAGATGCTACATGAATACCATAACTCTTATCTACAGCACCATTCTTAACTTTATGTAAGAAAGTAATTTTACCTTCTTCTTCTATAGCACTAACATGAACATTCTTTAAATTTTTAAGATCTCCTGCTAAACTAGTTAATTCATGATAATGAGTTGAGAATAATGTTTTAGCTTTAATTTTATTATGAATATATTCTAAGATAGCTTGAGCTAAAGCCATACCATCAAATGTAGCAGTACCTCTACCTAACTCATCAAATAATATTAAACTATTTTCTGTAGCATTTTCTATAGCCATATTAGCTTCTTTCATTTCTATCATAAATGTAGATTCACCAGATACTAAATCATCACTAGCACCAATTCTAGTAAATATTTTATCAAATACTGGAATCTTACACTCTTTACAAGGTACAAAACATCCTATTTGAGCCATAATTATAGTTATAGCTAGTTGTCGCATATAAGTAGACTTACCAGCCATATTTGGGCCTGTAATTAATAAAATATTAGTATCTTTACCCATAACTATATCATTAGATACATATTCACTTTTTAATACTTTTTCTACTACAGGATGTCTACCATCTTTAATAGTAATTGTATTATCATCTACTAATATTGGTCTAATAAAACCATTTTCTTCAGATACAACACTAAATGAAAGTAACATATCTACTTCAGCAATAATCTTAGATATAGCTTGTATCTTAGATACATAAGTCTTAGCAGTTTCTCTTATTTCACTAAATAAAGCATATTCTAAATTAATAATTTTTTCTTCTGCACCTAATATAATGTCTTCTTTTTCTTTTAAAGAAGGAGTTATAAATCTTTCACCAGTAGTAAGTGTTTGCTTTCTTATCCAACCATATTCATCTTTTACTTCAGATAAACTACCTTTAGATACTTCTATATAATAACCAAATACTTTATTAAAACCAACTTTTAAGTTCTTAATACCAGTTCTTTCTTTTTCATCATTTTCTATTTTTAAAATATAATCTTTACTATTCTTTCTAATATCTTTTAATTCATCAAGCTCACTATTATAACCATCTTTAATTAATCCACCATCATGAAGTGTTATAGGAGCATCAGGATTAATAGATTTATCTAATAATTTATATAATTCATCAATAGTTTCTATCTTTTTATCATAATTTAATTCCTCAAGTATTCTTTTAATATTAGGAAGCGCTCCTAAAGAATTCTTAAGTTGAATCATATCCTTAGCATTACTATTACCATAACTAATACGACTAGCTAAACGTTCAAAGTCATATACTTTATCAAGTTTTTCTCTTAATTCTTCTTTTAAAATAAATTCAGTTAAGAATTTTTCTATAATATCATAACGTCTATTAAGTTCATTCTTATCTGTTAATGGATTTTCTATATTACTCTTTAATAATCTTGAACCTGGAGCTGTCTTAGTTTTATCAAGTAACCATAATAAAGAATACATTCTATCATGATTTCTAATTGTTTCAGTTAATTCTAAATTCTTTTTAGTATGTACATCAAACCACAATATACCTTTAGGATTAATTATTTCCGTTTTTTGTAAATGAGTTAAATCTCCTTTTTTAGTTTCAAGTAAATAAGAAAGTAAATGATAAACAGCCGTTTTAATTCTAATATCTTCTATATCTCTAGTTAAATAATCATAATCATGTAAATCATAAATATCATCACGTATTGAAACAAGTATATTATAATTAGTTCTTAATTCATCTACAAGAGTTCTATCTATTTTAGAATTAACTATTACTTCTCCTAAATTATAATTAAGTATTAAATCAATTACATCTTTATTATTATGATCAAGTATAATACCATATGTATACCCAGTAGATATATCTATTAAACTAACACCATAACTATATTCAAAATCATATATATTACCAATATAATTATAATTATTACTATCTAAGCTATCATCTATTCTAGTTCCTTTAGTAACTACTTGAACAACATCTCTTTCAACCATACCTTTAGACTCTTTAGGATCAGTTAACTGCTCTACTATAGCTACTTTATATCCCTTTTCTATTAATTTGTCTAAATAAGCTTTATATGAATGAAAAGGAACTCCACACATAGGAACTCTTTCTTCAAGTCCACAATTCTTACCAGTTAATGTAAGTTCCAATACATGACTTGCAAGTATTGCATCTTCAAAGAACATTTCATAAAAATCACCAAGTCTAAAAAAGATGATAGTATCTTCATATTTATCTTTAATATCAAGATACTGTTTCATCATAGGTGATAATTTATCTATGTCTACTTCACTTCTTTTCATTGTTACACTTTCTTTCTATTTTGCTTTAAAATTTAATATTTTTGCTTTCTTACTATATGGATCAGCACTTTCAAATAGCTTATCTATAAATTGACTTACTTTTTCTTCTTTATCATCATATTTTTTATTATAAATAGTCATCATATTATTTATAAAATTAATAAATTCATTAGAGTTTGTTGAAAGTTTTTTATCAAACTTATATGTATTTAATGATTCAGTATCAAACACATAAGAAGACATATAACCATTTTCATCTAAGAAACCACATAATTTTGAATGAATATAGTATCCTTTTTCACCATTATCATCAAAATTTCTAGCTAAGTTTAATTCATAATAAAACTTATGATACATAGCATCTTGTTCTAATAAATCATCAAACGCCATTGATACAATTCGATCTTCTTTGAAATTATATAAAACATACTGTGAAAGATCAAGTATTTCAATAGGCCACACATTACATTTGACATCAGTAGTTCTAAACACAACAGATAAATTATTCTTACGACCAAATGTATTTGTTACTATTGTCTCACCATTGAAATCTTTTATTATATAATAATCAAGAATAGAACTATCTTTATATCTTAAACCTATATATCCATCCTTATTATCATCATTTATTTTATAATCAATTAATGAAAATTCATTTAATGGTATTATTTCTTCATAATTTTTAGAAACCAAACCAGCAACCTTTTTATTTTCGTTCTTACCAATCACAAAATAAGCATTGCAAATTTCTTTCCTTTTAATTATTTTAACAATGCCATACTTTTTTGTATTTATTTCTCCTAATCCAAACTTTGATACCTTTTTCATCAAAATCCCCTCGCTGTTTATTCTAACATAAAAAGTTATATATTTCTATATAACTTTTATTATTTTTTAATATTAATTTGTCTCATATAAATTGGATTTTAAAACCGTTATTACTACACGAACTCCTGTACCAGGTGATACAGTATCATAACTAATTGCACCATCCCTATGTACATTCCAAAAACTTGAATCATTTATTTTATCTCTTGTCCAATAACCTGTGGCATATGAATTAGATCCTTCAGTACAACCAGATGCACTACAATCAGATAAATTATTAAATAACCATGCATAAGCTTCATTAGCATTAGCATTACAATAAGGATATGATTTACTATCTTGTCCTTTAGTACCAAAACACCACCAAGTAGCACTACTTTCAAAAGATTTCCAACTACTATTATTAGTAGCATTAGCTATATCTTGTGCTGTAGGTAAATCAATATCCAAAGCATAAGTCCAAGTACTTTTTAGATTATTATTATCAATATACTTCATTGCATTACTCCATGTCATTGTCTTAGTTGAATCAAAATCAGTAATATTTTTATCCATAATTAATCTTACTGCATTAGTAGTTGTAGATATAATATAAAAATCATATGTATCAGTAGAATTAACTTGACATCTATATTTAGTACCAACACTATAATGATTACTGGAATCAGCAAATGTAGAGTTCTGATATTGACAAAACTTATTTATTGTAGGTGCTTGATATAATTCATCAAGTGCATCTTTTACAGTACCATTACCATAAGAAATACTATCAGCTCGTGTTGTAGCAGCATATACTATTCCACCAGTAATTATTGTTCCTATTAATATACCAATGAATAATTTAAAACTTTTTTTCATATCCATCCCTCTATCTTATATTAATTATAATACACATACATTTTTAAATCAATAAGAAAAGTAGGTATTACACCTACTTATGATTTCTTAAATATTCTATAGCTTCAGTTAAAGTATTAATACCAACAACCTCTATATCATAATTTCTTTTTTCTTTTATATTAATGGCTTCATTATAGTTTTCACCAACAGGTACAAAGAAAATATCTGAATGTTTTTTAACAGCACCACTTAACTTATACTTAACGCCATCAATACTACCAACTCTTCCCTCTTTATCAATAGTACCTGTTCCACTAATTTTTCTACCTTTAGTTAAATCTTCATCAACTAAAAAATCATATAAAGCCAAACTAATCATAAAACCACCACTAGGTCCAGATTCACTATTCTTAAAATTGAAATCAACTTTAGGATTAGTAGTAAGTTTTTGTTTATCCATAATTGATATACCTAGTATTTTATCACCTTTATAATCAATTATTTTTGCTTTACGTATATATTCTTTACCTTTATTTATTACTTTAACCTTTACTATATCATTAACATTTTTAGTATTAACATAATCAAGTATATCTTCTCTTGAATTAGTAATTTTATCATCTACGCTAATTATTTCATCACCAACACTAAAATCATTTTCTCCTTCGTCTAATAAATAAACTATTGTTGGATTAGAATCAATAATTTTATATTCTTTTTGAGCTAAATTAAAACTAGCTATAATTGCACTTGTATTTCCTTCATCTAATAATAGTTTATTACGTGTATTTATATCTTTAGTACTTTCATTATCACTAACTGCTACTTCACTTTTAGATACCATTTCCCAATCGCTCATAACGTATGATAATAAATATGTTGGAATAGTAGCTCTTATTTCACTTACATAACATAAATTATAATTACCTTTAGACTCAGTTTTATTTTCAACTATTATTTTATCATCAACATCTATTAATCCTCCACCAGTATATATATAATATGGAAGTGGATAAGTAAATACTGTATATATAATTAATAAAAACAATAAATATAAATAGTTTTCAGTAATAAAATTTTTAATTCCTTCATATATTTTTTTCAAGATAATCACCTATTAAATTATAACACGAAAGAGGACAATATATGAATAGAAAATCTGCATCTTATATATTTACTTTACTATCTTTAACATTTATATTTTTCCTAATAACACATAACAAAGTAGTATTAGAAAGTGTTAATTTTTCTATTAGTATATGGAAAGATAATTTATTTCCTACTCTCTTTCCTTTTTTAGTAGTTAGTTCCATGTTAATAGAATTAGATTTTACCAAATCCATAGGAAAAATAATATGTAAACCTATATCAAAGATATTTAATATATCTTATGAAAGTGTATTAGTTTTTATTAGTAGTTTAATTGGTGGATTTCCTACAGGTGCTAAACTTACCACTAATCTAGTAAAAAAAGGATTAATAGACACTAAAGAAGCAAGTAGATTATTAATGTTTACATCTTTTACTAATCCAATGTTTATTCTAGGATTTATATATACATTAATACCTATCAAAAAAATAGTATATATAATTTTAATATCTCATACCTTAAGTGGTATATTAATAGGAATAATATTTAGATCTCACGTAAAAACAAATAACACTCCTAAACAGAATAAAAAAGAAATATATCTTCCATTTGGTTCACTATTTTCTAAAAGTATTATGGATAGTATAAATACAATGTTTTTATTACTTGGAATAATAACTATTTTTAGTTTAATAGTATCATTCTTTGAAATAACATTTAATATAAATCCACTTATTAAAAGTATTATTTCTGGAATATTTGAAATGACTCAAGGGATTAAGAATATATCTTGTTTAAATATAAATATTTTATTTAAAACGATTTTAATTACTTTAATTATTTCATTTAATGGTATTAGTATTCATATACAAGTATTAAGTATAATATCTTCTGAAAAAATAAAATACAAGCCATACCTACTAGCAAGAATTATACATTCTATACTTGCAAGTACGCTTGTATTTATATTAATATTTTTAACTACCTGAAGGTAATTCCATCTTTGGTAAATCATCTGTAGTAGCAACAATATGAATACCAAAATCTTCATCATAATCTAAATGACTTATATATATATCAATACGATATACAGTTACTTTAGTTCCATCTTCCAAAACAGATATACTACTATTTAAAATACTGTCATCTGAAACTGATACTGCCTGTAAATCAGACCATTTTCTATTTTCTGGTAAGGTAGATGGTAATTTATCTTTTATTGCATATTTAAGTCCATCATAATATATAAATTTATGTTCAACACTTGTTTTAGTATTTTCAATATAACTAGTACCAAATGCTTTTTCTATAGAAGTATTAGGATCATTAGGATCTTCAAATACAAAATTAATACATTTACTTAATCTACTATCACTTGGTTGTGTATCATCTGTTAAAGTTATACAATCACCACCATAATTAATTTCTTTTAGTTTATATTTTAATAAATCATTATTTACATCTTGAGTTATATTGTTTTTAAATGTATCCAATTCTAATTTTTTTAAACTAACAGAAACCTTATTACGATAATTAATAACAATATATAATAAACCTATAGCAAAAAACATAATCATCGAAAAAGTAATAACTATTTCAATAATAGTAAGTCCTTTATTATTTATTCTCTTCATACTATTCACCTTTTACCTTCTCGAAAGTATTCTTATTCTTATATAAAGTAATTACAGGTCTAATACCAACAGTATCATCAGTAATCAATTTAGGAGATATTCCTTTGTTAGTAATAATCCAAGCAAAATTATCATTATTAACTGACATAGCTGTCCAATAACTATCAGTATCAGTTAAATTACTAATTAAATGATTTAAAGATTTTTCATCTAAATCAGGAAGACTATCAAATAAGAATTCAAATCCAGTATTAGGATTAAAGCAATCACTAGATCCAATTCCACAACCTAATAAATTTTGAATATCATGCTCTTCTAAGAATCTAGCTCTATAACTACTATAGTTTGTTGTATAATTGCAACTATTTCCACTACAACCAAATGGTGAACTATATTTATGACTAGTTAAATAACTAACATTTGTCCAATCTTTAGTTAAATCATCTAAAGCTTTTAGTGCAACTAATGGTTCAAATTTAGAATTTGCCACAACATTAAATTTTGAAGTAGTTAAATTATTTTCTAAAATAACATCAACAGTAGGATCAGTAGATAAGCTAGTATTTAAAACATAAAAATACTTTTCTCCATCACCTGGATCAAATTTTATTTTTTCACCAGCAATATACTTATCATATCCACCTGTATAAACACCAATATTAGTATAATATTTAGCAATATCTCCTTGGATCACATCACCATCTAATTCATAGTCACCATAATTTATGTTTCTAATTAAGAATAAACGATACTTACCAATAAAATTACTATCAACTACTTTAGAATAGAATGATTCTTCATTACCTACAGTATCAATATAATTAACAAAGTTAGTTAAAATACCAGAATCAAAGTATGTATCTGATTTAACTTCGTTTCTAAATTCAGTAATATCATACTTTGTTAATAAAATCATAAATTTTTCATCTTGATAATTTATATTCTTTTTAAATAACATATTTTGTATAGTTTTACAATATTCAGGATTTTGATAATATCCAGAATCACAATCAGTTATATCTAAATAATATTTATTTTGATTCTTAGCTTCAAGTAAATCAGCATCTATTTTATCTATATCTCCATAACGAATTAAAACTTTTTTTAATAAATTTGCAGAATAAATACTATCAATATCATCATAAACATCTAATTGCTCATACTCACCAATTGAAGGTACAGTAACTTTATAAACCAATAAAAATAACGTTACAACAAAGATTGTTACGATAAGTGTTTCAACCAAAACAAACCCCTTTTTACTAATATTTGACATAAATTCACTTTCCTTTATTGATTATATTCTAAAAGTATTATATAATAGATTTATAAAAAATACCATAGGTAAATAGAATAAAGTTAGGGGAAATTAATTATGACAAATTATGATATTGAAAAAACGCCAATAGTAGACTTGGTAAATACTATTATTGTAACAGGAGTTAGAAGTCGTGCATCAGACATCCACTTTGATCCAATTGAAGAAGGTTTAAGAGTAAGAATGCGTATAGATGGAGATTTAAGAGATCATGCAATAATTCCTAAATCTGCAGAAAGAAATCTTATTACCAGAGTTAAATTAATATCTGGTATGAATATTACTGAAAATAGATTACCACAAGATGGAGCTATTAAAGGTAAAATTGATGGATTAGATTTAGATATGCGTGTTTCTGTTTTACCTACTAATCTAGGAGAAAAAGCAGTTATTCGTATTTTAGATTATACTATGAGTTTAGAGGGAGTTAAAAACTTAGACTTTTCTGAAAAGAACTTAGAAAAAGTTGAAAAGATGTTAACAGTTCCTAATGGTATTATTTTAGTTACTGGTGCTACTGGTTCTGGTAAATCAACTACTACTTACTCTATGTTACAAGAATTAAATAAAGAAGAAAGAAATATAATTACTGTTGAAGACCCAATAGAAATGAATATTGAAGGAATTAACCAAGTACAAGTTAATCCTGATATTAACTTAACTTTTGCTAATGTATTAAGATCTATTTTAAGACAAGATCCTAACATTATACTTATTGGAGAAATTCGTGATAGTGAAACTGCTCAAATTGCAGTACGTGCTTCTATTACAGGTCACTTAGTATTATCTACTATCCATACTAATAATTCATTATCTACTATTGAAAGATTACTTGATATGGATGTTGAAAGATATTTATTATCTAGTGCACTTGAAGGAATCATATCTCAAAAGCTTGCTCGTAGATTATGTCCTCATTGTAAGAAACAAAGACCAACTACTCCATTTGAAAAAGAAACATTTAAGAAAGCTTTAGATATTGATGTTAATGAAACATGGGAAGCTACTGGATGTCCTGAATGTACAGGTGGTTATCGTGGACGTATAGCTATTCAAGAAGTATTACTTGTTGATCAAGAATTAAGAGATAAACTTGCTGATGATAAATTAAAACGTGAAGATTTAAGAGAAATGGTATATGGTGAAGATAATGTAACTACTCTATTACAAGATGGATTACAAAAAGTTATTAATGGTGATACTTCATTTGAAGAAATATATAAATTAGTTGAGATTGAAGATGTACTTGATATGGAAATAGCTGAAGAAAATGTTAAAACATTAAATATTGATAGTGAACCTATTCCACAACCTCAGCCTCAAGAAGATACTCAACCTTCACCAGTATCAATTTTATAGAATAAAAAAAGAACTTGAAAAAGTTCTTTTATTTTGTATAACTACAATCTTTATTACTACAACTTATATTATTATTTTTAATAGTTAATAGGCTACCACATTCTGGACATATCTCACCATTAGGTATATCCCATGTTGCCACTTTACATGATGGATAGTTATTACATCCATAGAATACTTTACCTTTGCGTGTAGTCTTTTCGACTATTTTACCTTTTTTACATATAGGGCAATCCATTATCTCTTTAACTTGTTTTTCTTCTTTCTTTATGTACTTACAGTTAGGATAATTAGAACAAGCAACAAATTCTCCAAATTTACCTTTTCTAATAACAAGTGGATTACCACATTCAGGACAAGACTCTCCAGTTGATTCTGGAGCTTTCTTTTCCATTTCTCCGAATGCTTTAGTTAGAATTGGATCAAACTTATTATAGAATTCTCTAAGTACTTTTATATTATCTTCTTTAGCTTCTGCTATCTTATCTAAATCATTTTCCATATTAGCAGTATATTCTACATTAATAATATCACTAAAGAATTCTTGAAGTTTATCAGTTACTTCAAATCCAATACTAGTTGGAACAA